>Ga0307515_10015230_pt1 | contig 14184 bp, 3 predicted proteins | sample 17_EM_MG_FD_194513 | JGI IMG/M metagenome (GOLD analysis project Ga0307515, IMG submission 194513) | Populus trichocarpa ectomycorrhiza microbial communities from riparian zone in the Pacific Northwest, United States - 17_EM | ecosystem: Host-associated > Plants > Roots > Unclassified | place...
AACATAGGGATAATATTGAAACATAACATAGTAGAGGGACTAAACTGGGGAAACTTCGATAGTTCAAGGCTCAAGCACAGTCATTTATCTTGTAACGTACTTATATCTCATTATTATTTTTTATATCACTTTTTTGTCTCTGCCAACAAACTCCTTCCATGGAGTCTGTCATGTTCTGACTATTTACCCTCCGAATTTGTTTTTTTTTACTTCTCTAACCGTTACTTTGATGTTTGTTTACTGATTTTATGTTTTAAAAGTATTTTTTTAAAAAAATAATTTTTTTATTTTAAAATTAATATTTATTTAGTATTTTCAGATATGTATTAAAAATAATTTTTAAAAAATTAAAAAAAATTATTTTAATATATTTTTAATTTAAAAACAATCACAACTATATTTTAAAAAACATATCATTGTTTGGTGTGCTGACCTGGCTCGGAGAGCTCGCGGACACGGCTAGCAAAGTTGAATCGGCTTTGTCTCCTGTAATTTTATCTTATGGAATTTTTTTTTTTATTTTCCATTTAATTCTACCAGGCAATTATCAATAATGATGATTTCAAAATTCAAATGACGGGTTTGACACTTTAATCATGTTTGTTTGTTCATTGTTGTGGGATTAATGAATATCTTGATTTCTGGTTGGTACATCATTATTCTCTGTAATAATTCTTACTGTGTGTTATTGTTACACTGTGTTTTTTTTAATAAAAATATATTAAAATAATTTTTTTATTTTATATATTAACACGTTAAAATTATATTAAAATATCTTAAAAAATATTTTAAAAAATAATTACAATAATAAAAACAAATACTCAACATAATAAAATCCCAACTCCAAAATTAATTATCAAAAACAAAAGTTTCAGCCACGTATTAGTTTCTTTTCTTTGTTTGCTTAAGGATTTAAACTACAGCTATGTTTTTCATTCGGTGTCAACTCAAAAGGTTGTCAGTTCAATTCTCTTGCGTTTGGAATGGTAAGTATATCTTGTTATAGTTTAAAAAACAAAATAAATTATAATAGATTTTATTTTATTTAGAATTTTAGTTTGTTTTGATTTAAAAAACAAAACAAATCCGAATAGGTTATCATAACCGGAACGTTCTGGTTTTATTTTGGCCAAATAATTTTTTTTTTAATATTGTATAGTTTTATCGTATAAAAAACATCTCTTAATCTAATTGTTGGATTAAACTGGTATTTTACGAGAAGTCTCCTTATATATTTTTATATTCAAAGTTAAAATTGTAGGGTAGTCAAAGTTTAGAAAGGCCATGTAAAACTGCAGGTGGCATTTTCATAATTTGTTTTTAAAATGTTATTTTTTTGTGTTATTTTTTTATATTAGATCTTTCTCATTCTCATCATTCAACAATAAGTTTATTGAATTGAATTTCATAATTTATTTTGATTTATTTTATTTGAGGTTGTTATGGTTTTATGATATGGATCACGAATTTGAAAAGTTAATCCAAACTGACCTAAATTGATCAAATATATTATCATCTTAGTATTTTTTTTAAAAAAAATATGTTATCTTGAATTTTTTTTAGACAAACTATATTTTTACCAGTCATGCATGTTGTCTCTGGGCTCATCAAGTCGATCGAGTCATGTCAATTCAACTCCTACTACTTTTTACTTGTGTTTGAAATTTGAACTACGTAATTTCAAGTTAGTTTTATATTTGGATTTGAATTAAAATCATGTTTGTTGAATTAATATTTTGAAAATATAATTGAGCTACATAGTTTATTTTGATTTGTTTTATTTATGGTTATTATGATCTCATGACCCGGGTCACGAATTTAAAAGGTTAATTTAAATTGATCCGGGTCAATCCAATATGTTGTTATCTTAAAAAAATATGTCATCTTTATTTTTTTTATCGAGTCATATCAGTTCAATTTTCATTTTTTTTACTTGTTGAGTATATGTGTGCGCGTGAACAGTACAACCCCAACGACATGCTGAAATTCTCCGAAATTGAAACATGACTTCAATTGAAAAAATAAAGTCAACCGGAACAAAATGGACAGTCTTGGTAAAATCATGAATTATATACCAAGATATTTGATTTGATTCAATACTTTCTAAGTTTTATTAACCATCACATGTTTGAAAATAATTTAATTGGTAGTTATTAAATATATTGGTTCACCTAAAAAAATCTACACACCAAAATTAAAGAGACTTAATTATATGTAGATTTTATTCGAACAAAAAGCTCTTTTAAACAAAAGCAATTCACAAAAAATGTAATTAACAGTAATTATTACAATAATAATTATAATAAAAGTAAATCACAAACATTTATTCACAAATCAATAAACCATCATTGATTTATGGTTTTTTAAATTATACCGTGTTCTAATTGGGTCAATTTTATATATTATAGGTTAATATTATTTGTTTATAAAAAATGCTTAAGAGTTCGTTTATGACACCTCGAATTCATATCCCAGCGGATTGCAGGCAACGAAAATAGTTATATATTATTTTTCAATTTGACTTCTAATATACTCTGTCATTACACTTAATTCCTACGAACCAATCAGATATTTTCTCAAAACTTTTATATTCGAACTATTTTTTGACATTACCAACATTTATTTTTCAACTTTTAAACAGTAACCAAACACAGCCTCGCCTTGAAATGATCGCACACGCAAGGTCCACTCAAGTGAAACTCATCAAGACCGTTAAAATAATGGGCCCCACATAAATTTCGCGGTTGAGATGTACCTTTACATTACACTCGAAACCATCACAGAGGAGAGGAGCCAACAGATCAGAACATTCCGGCGGGAAATCGAGCAAAGTGGCGGGAATATAAAAAGAAACAAAACCTCACTTCCCTCGTTTTCACTCTCTCTCAGCCCACTCTGCACACAAAATTGAAAGCTAAAAATGGGAAGGAAGGGAAAGAAACCTAGGGTTTCTCGTGAAGAAGAAGAAGAGATTGAATCCGAAGTAGAAGAGGAACATCAAGAGAATATGAACCAGTCCTCTGCAAATGAGAAGAGTCTCTATGAGGTATTTGAACATTTATATTTTGTTTCATTGTCTTATTTAGTTAGTTTGTTTGTTTTACATGCTTTTAATGATTTTTCGGGCTTAAATTTGAAATGAGGTTAATGGGTTTTTGTTATTTCTTTGAATTGTTTTTTTTTTTTGCGCTTTGATTGCTGTTTAGCTCAGATTCTATTGAATGTTTTTATACGCTGTAAATGGGAAATTAGGGTTTCTTGTTTTTTCTGCAACTTTGTTCATTGAATAACTTGCAAAAGGCATCATGATAAATGCTAAATCTGTGAAACCGCGGTACGTAAATCTAATTGGGGAATAGGTTTAAGAACACGAGAAAACATTGTTTCTTTAGGAAATTAAGCGAGGGTTTGCAATTAGCATACAAAATAGCAAAAGAGAATTCGCTTTCGATGTTGGTATACTTGTATAGATATTGTTTATTTATTTGAAGTTTATATGTTTTGAGTAGAATAATTGACTGTGCTAAGAATATATTTGAGTAGTTTAAGTAGGTTGCAGTGAGTATTTATTTGTCGAGGTGCAGTGCAGATGGTAGATTGAACCTGTCCCTCTTGTTCTAGCATGTGGTAAACAGGTGACTCCATGGCAGAATTATGCATTTTTGGTACTTCTGTTTGCTTTCACTTTTTGGCTTTATTTCTGCCTTTGGTGCGTTGTTCACGAGTTAAGCGCTCTCTGTACTTCTGTTTCTTATCTTGTCTGAGTTCTGACCCCTTCTTGTCTTGTTTTGCTTTGTGATGCGGTTTACTTTGCAATTTGTAATGAAGTGAGCTAACAAAATGGCAACCCACTTGTTGTAGGTTCTTGGTGTTGAGAAGACAGCATCTCAACAGGAAATAAAGAAAGCATACTATAAGTTGGCGTTGCGACTCCATCCTGATAAAAATCCAGGTGACGAGGTAATTTGTTTGGATTCCTATTTTTCTTACTGGCGTCTTTGTCTTTGTTTTAGTGCTATTTGCTTATGACATGTGATTTTGTCTCATAATAGGAAGCTAAGGAGAAATTTCAGCAATTGCAAAAGGTGATATCGATTCTTGGTGATGAGGAAAAAAAGGCGGTCTATGATCAAACTGGCTGCGTCGATGATACAGTAAGTGCTTCTGTTTTAGCTATTTTTATTTGGATTAACGAGTCCAGGATTATAGGATGTTCTTAGGCTACTAAAATTTTCTGTATATGCCTTCAAGTATTTGACTTGGAAGGCAAAGACAGTTTGCCATCCATTGCAAAAAACTTGCAGTCACAGAGAGCAATGATGTGCCGGTTTCAATTTTCTTCTTCTTATTATCGTGAAAAGGAAAAAAAATTAATTCATTCCATTATCATGAAAAGAAAAATGAATGATTTAGGTTCTTGGGGAATTGAAATGTTCTCTTTTCATCCGGCATTGAGAACCTCATTGATGCTTTTCTTGTTGGTCAGGATCTTGCAGGGGATGTTGTTCAGAATTTGAAGGATTTTTTCAGAACTTTTTACAAAAAGGTCAAAATATCTGGTCCTGCATGTTTCCTGTTTTCATATACTATTATTTTGGCTTTCCAATAGCTTGAGTTGACACTGGACTTCAAAGTCAGGTCACTGAAGCTGATATTGAAGAGTTTGAAGCAAGCTACAGGGGATCTGATTCTGAGAAAAAGGATTTGATTGAACTCTATAAGGAGTGCAAGGGTAACATGAGCAGGTAATTAGTTCCAGGCTTTTCTCCCAGGTTTCCTAGTTTGAATTGAAATTCCTTTTTCCAGACTTTATAGTTTGACACGGAACATTTTCAGGCTCTTCTGTTCAATGCTTTGCTCTGATCCTAAGCTTGATTCACACCGATTCATGGACATTCTGGATGAGGCAATATCTGCAGGTAAAAGTGGCTCTAAACTCTCTAAGATATGTTGTCAGCAAGTGTTCGATCTGGACATTTCAATAGGTTAAAACTTTTTGAACTCTTTACCATACCTTTTCATGAAATATGAGAAGCTGAGAGCCTGAGACAACATGGCTGGTTAGCTTTTGTGACACCGTTTTCTTTTTATTTGCTTTCTTTTATAGGAGAAGTGAAGAGAACCAAAGCTTACCAGAAATGGGCAAAACGAGTGTCTGAAACAAAACCGCCTACCAACCCTTTAAAAAGGAGGGTGAAGTGAGTATTCTAGGATAGGGTTTTTTCTTCATATTTTATTAAGTTCTTATTTATGACGCTATTATGTTTTTATCTTTTGCAGGTCCAAAAAGGAGCCAGAAGCAGACCTATTTGCAATCATATCTGAGCGCCAAAGTAAGAGGAAGAACCAGGTGAATTCCTTTCTCTCGTCTCTGGAGTCCAAATATGGTGGGAGCAATTCAACTTCAGAACCCACTGAAGAAGAATTTGAAGCAATACAGGAGAAAATAGAAAGCCGCCGTAAGGGCTCCAAGAAGTCGAAGCAAAAGTAACTTAATTGGAATATTATTCAAATCTAGAACTTGTTTTTGTACAAATTCTGCATACTGTGAGCCCCAGGTTCAAATGTCTTGTTTCTAGTTATTTCACTGAAAGGGATTGCTAGGCGTGTGCATTTGAGGTCTCTTCTTTATACCATTCTAGACGCACTGTTCCTTCAGGTTTTAACTGCAGAATCTAGATCCAGTCCAATGCCTTTTTTCCCGCTTTTTCCCCCTCCGGGTTGCATGAATCACCCCATGACTTTTCAACTTGCATTAAGCCATGTAAACAACTAAACCGTTTGATGATGGTTAGCTTGGATAATGCAAGGTGTAAACCACGACCTCGGCCTCGGCCTTGCTCCTGTCTCCAGTGTTTTTGAAGAAATCCAAAGTCACCTCCGGTCTCGGTCCTTGAGCGATGGCTCTTAGAGCCCTTAAGATGTGCTTCCGGCCCCTTAGGATTTTTGAACGGCGCTGAAGATGGCCCTAAAAAGAATAGTGGGTGCCGCTTTCAAGGCAATATTGTATGCAAAGCAATTTATCTGGATTTCATACTACACAATCAATGAGTATTCGGCAATAGCTTCTTTCCCTGCTACGGGCGGATTATTGTAAACCGTTGATGCATAATGAGACAAACTTGAACCTTGCGTGGGGCTACTGCTAGGAAAAGTGTCAAGCTTGAAAAAGGAAAAGAAAAGGAAAGGCTTTATTTAACTAGACTTTTATGCCCTCTCCTAGAATTTTACTTGATTTGTGCATTGTTGTTAAACCTTTTGAGAAAATCGGTGATTTAAAGCCTAACTCATCAAATTTTAGGTTGAATTGAAAATGTTTTAGGTTAAATTAAAAAACACATTGATTCTTTACTTAGTTTATCTAGTCAATTTTTATTTTATTTAAACGTTAACTCTAATAACTTTTTTTAAAGAACAATATTTTAATAAAAATAATTTATGCAGGTTAATACTATTTTTTCTAAATCAATCTTCGAACCGGGCAATCCCAACCCGGTCTAACAACTTTGAATTTGCGAGGTGGGCATGTGCTCAGGGAAATAACCAGCAAGCAAAGCAAACATTTGATACCCTTTACCGCTGCTCAAGGGGTGCGTTTGTTTTAGCTTTTATGGTTGAGATTATGATAAAGTACAACTCATTTATGCACAAAACTCAACCACAGAAATTAATTTTTCTTGTTTTTTATGGTTTTTTTAATAAGTCCCACACCCACACCCAACCTCAACCTCCCCCTCAAATACAAACACAGGTCCACTTCCATCATGAACATATGCTGATTTAGATCTCGTTTGATGCAGACGGAAGCCATATCTTAGCTGATTCTTCGCACGAGGAACAACTTGAAATTTTTTTCTCTTCCCTTTTCATATTTAGCAAGAAGATCACCATTCACGCTATATTGACATCATAACCTCATCGTTCGACACGCAAGCTCATGTCATTTCCCTATCGGACATTAAGTTTTGGGGTCATTATTTTCCAAAATTAAAAGCAACTTCACACGCTTACATCCTCTGGTCCACCGACCCAGCTACTCACTCAATCACGGAAGACCAAGCCACAAACTTGGCCTCCATTAAATATATTTGAGCCTACTCACTTATTGGCTTTCACTTAGGGCCCAGCAAAAGCATTTCCGAACCCCATGATTATACCAAAGATGCATATGATAAATTATTTTATTGGTTTCAAAAAACAAAATTTTAAGACATTAATCATGCACCCTTAAAGACAAAAACCTACATCAATAACAGCGCACATATCATGTAACTTTCTGGTAGGTGCTTGAACGTTTTTTCTTTTTAAAAGAGTTTTCAAAGAAATGTGATTTTTTTTTATTTTAAATTATTTTTAGATGTTTTTGATGCACGGATGTTAAAAATAAATTTAAAAAAATAAAAAAATTATTTTATTGTATTTTCAAATAAAAAACATATTAAAAAACAATTATCTACAAAAAAAACCAAAACCTGCTTCATATTATAAAATAAGATATTTTTGTTCTAAAATCAAGTTGTAAGGATGGTGACTTCACAACTGAATGCCAGGAAACATTCCTCTGCGGCATGAGTGATCTTCCATGAACCTGTAAATGAAAGCAAAGCCTTTTCCTTTTTCTTCGATCTACCATACCTGTCATTGATGATGCCCTTGTTATTATTCTATTTCTCTCTTCCATTTTTCTATTTGGTAGATAGATAAACAACTACCATATAAGTACAACTATATATATATATATATATATATATATATATTACATAAATGTGCTCCACATTACTTGAGTGTGTCTGTGACTCTGTGCCCCTTCACCCCCACCTCTCCGACCCCTTCTTCCTCTGCTTTTGGTAAGTCATCAAGTCTTTAATTTAATTGACTTGTCCTTCTTTCTTTCCACTCTTTATTTCTATCATAATTGTGGAATGTAGCTTTACTCAACTCTGTTGTCTCTTTTACCTATGAGGCCCATGAAACTCACTGTCCATGGTTGCTTCAAATTTCAATAGTGTCTCTATTCCCATCTTTTTAGCATCGATTTCACTCATCTAGAGACTAATTAATACTGTCTGTACTACCACTAGCTGCTAGTATTGGCCTTTTTTTCTTCGAAGTTTGCATCGTTTTTCTTCTCCTGCGAGGTAAAAGTCTTAACATAGAACTTTGCCATGAGAGTATGAGACCCCAAGATTTCTTTTTGTGTTAGAATTTGTAAATTTTGCTTCCAATTCAGCCACGACTCGTTTATGCTGTGTGGCTTTTTGTTGTAGGTTCTCATGGAGGCAGATACCGGTGAAGTGAAGTCAAAGATGGAAGATTATGAAGTTATAGAGCAGATTGGAAGAGGAGCTTTTGGTTCTGCTTTCCTTGTTCTTCATAAAACCGAGAAAAAAAAGTTAGAAGTTAATTTTGCTTGTAAATTTTGTTTCTTTTCTTTATTTCCATGGATCTTTTGCATATAACTAGAGCAACCCACTTGATTAATTCAATCGAATTTTCATTGGTGTACTAGTATCCAAAAGATTGGTTCTTGGTATTGAATGATCGAAGGATATGAACTGTTTTTTTTTTATTGATTATGTTAATTTGATTTCAATTATAAACACAAATTTTTTGATCGAAATTGTGAGTTTGGCTTCACAGGGGTAGGTAATGGTTGTGCCGGCACGATCCTTTGTCTTCTAGCAGTCATTGTCTTTGGTCTAAATAGCTGATTTTTGAGGTTCTTTTTTTGCTTTTCGGTAGGTATGTGTTGAAGAAGATTCGGTTGGCCAAGCAGACAGAGAAGTTTAAGCGCACAGCTCATCAGGAGGTGACCTTCACTTTTTTATACTAATCCTTTTCTTTTCATATGGGAAATTGGATTTTTTTTTTAATGTTAATAAGGAATAAACTTTTAGATATTTTCATGTTATTGCTTAAGAAATTTGTTGCCAATTAGTCATCTGATTCATTTTACTCATTAGGAGCCTAGAAAACTAACTAGGATATTTATATTGTTCTGATCTCATTTGTCATCATATCTACTTTAATCAACTTAATCATGACAGGTTGTTAGAAGTACATGTATTTTTTGTACAACCTCGTGAACAAATTTTTAATGTTGCCCCCTTTCCTTTGCACTAGTTGCTGTTTTGGAAATACTAATCAAATTGTAAAATACTTTCTCACCTAGGAATTTTTCAATAGTTCAATGATGATGATGATTATATAATCACAGCTTTTCATATTTTAATCAATGCATAAAAGACCAAAATCTTGGTTCATATGTTCTGCAGATGAATTTGATTGCGAAACTAAACAACCCTTACGTTGTGGAGTACAAGGATTCTTGGGTCGACAAGGTAACCGCATCATTTCTTAATGTTCTTCTGTACAATTTCATGTAAATTATTACCTTTGAGATTAACATCGACTCTGAAATGGTTTTCCACCTACAAAAAAATGTTTATGTTTCTCTATGGTATTGCAGGGAAACTGTGTATGCATAGTAACAGGCTACTGTGAAGGAGGAGACATGTAAGTTTATGTGAAAGCATGTATCACTATTGTTGATAGGATAAGAGATGTAATGTAAATATATTTCTGACCAGACACTTCTAAGATATGAGATCTTGATCTAGAAAGTTGATCAGTAAAACATTCACATCAGAAGATAATATAAGAGTAAGGCTAAAAATTAAATACGTTGTCACTTGTCAGAATACTTCATGAGTGGCTAAATGAAAAGCTCTTTCCTTTTCTTTTCCTCCAACCAGGGCTGGGATTATAAAGAAAGCGAGAGGAATATTTTTTCCAGAGGAGGTAATCATTTAGGTTTTCATATGCTTCAAGTTTATCAATTTTCACCAACACCTTATGAACATCATTCTCCTGTTTTGTTTCCCAGAAACTTTGCAAATGGCTGGCTCAGTTGTTGCTAGCTGTGGACTACTTGCATTCTAACCGTGTCCTTCACAGAGATCTAAAGGTATGCTTAACCTCACTTAAGAGATGAAGGAAAGCTTACAAATAGTTCTGTTGCTGACATAAACTCACTGATGACTTCATTCCAGTGTTCCAACATATTCCTTACAAAGGATAATGATATTCGCCTAGGTATGTGAGCCAAAAGAAATACTAGCCAGAAGGATTTTCTTTTTCATTGGGTTTGGATTTTATATCTTGGTTTCTTCTTAGTGTATTTTGAGTGGCCTGAACAGGTGACTTTGGACTTGCAAAGCTGCTCAACACAGAGGACCTTGCTTCTTCGGTATGGACTTGAATGCATTCCAGTATATTACTGGTTTACTTTGTTTAACGTGTTAATTGAAATTATGCCCCTGATTTTGAACTGTTACAACTTTTCCTCTCAAAATCTTAATGTATTTAACGCCTGCAGTTCAGAAGTTTGTGGTACCATTTAGTGTCTCAGTATGTTCAGATTCAAAATCCTAAGAGCTGATGTTTGAGCTGCTTATCTTAAAATGGCTCTTTTAATCTTTCTGTTTTCTATGCCTTCACATGTCGCATAGGTAGTTGGCACTCCTAATTACATGTGTCCTGAGCTCCTAGCAGATATACCTTATGGCTACAAATCTGACATATGGTCCCTTGGTAAGAAATCTGACAGCATGGTTTGAATTCATCAAATTTACTGCTTCACTGGCAATAACATCTTTCTGCTGTTCCAGGATGCTGTATGTTTGAAATTGCAGCACATCAACCAGCATTTAGAGCTCCTGTAAGTACAAGCCTGAGCTAATGTATGTATGTGCATGTGTGTGAGAATGCAGTATCACTATAATTTGGTTACCAGTAAAGCTCCTACAGTTTATTTCGTATGAACTTCAAAGTAAGATAAATAAATATTTACTTGAACAGGATATGGCTGGACTCATCAACAAAATAAACAGATCCACCATCTCTCCTCTTCCAATTGTGTATTCGTCCTCTCTGTAAGGGCCTTCTTTCCCACATTTATCACGATTCCATTTATCTACAATTAACACCCATAACAATAGGCATGCAATATTTTTTTTTCCTCGTGTAAATCCATGAGTTTAGTGGTCTGAATGTATGAGATGAGTTCTCTTGGTCCAAATATATGATATGAGTTCCATGCTGCAGGAAACAAATTATTAAGAGCATGCTGAGGAAGAACCCAGAACACAGACCAACAGTGAGTTTGATCTAAGTTTGTATTCTATTATTTTTACCACCACAATCCATTCTTATACCTGTACCTTTAACGTAACAGGCAGCAGAATTATTGAGGCATCCACATTTGCAACCACAACTCCTCCGGTGTCGCAATGCATCTTCAGTTTTCCTTCCATTACATTCCATAAACAACTCAAAGGAGAAAACAAGAAGAAAATCATTGCCTGCTAAACTTAGTGCTGGCAAAGACAACAGTGACAAGGAAGTTGGTGCATCAAAGAGGAAAGAAAATGAACATCCATTTGAGATAAACATGGAAGCACATCGAAGCAATTCACATCAGATTGACAAGCCAACATCAATGTCTAGCACAGACGATAGCCTTGGAAATAAGACAGTTGATCCTACTAGCTGTTCAGTGGAAGTATCTGATGGTCCAAAAGACAGCTCCACTGATTCTGAAACAAGTGTTTGCAATGGAGAGAAGCAAGCAGATTGTAGCAGTCCACCCCAAAAGGATGGCACTGAAATTGAGTCTACCTCTGAGAGCATTCCAAATTCTCAGCATAAAGAAGAACCCAGTGCCGTGCATTTTCAAAATTTGCAAGAGGTTGATGCCAAAATAGTGACCACAAAGGATCAAGCAGCATTTTGCGGCGGACAAATTCCTGAAGAAGTTCAAACAGAGGGGCAGGGTGATGCAATAGAGGAAACTGGGAAACCGGAAATTCCTAGCCTAAGTTGTGCTAATCATGATGCTTCCTCTGATGATAAAAGCCCACCATCAGCTGTAAACGAACCTTCTGCAGAGGCACAATGCTGTTCACAGAAACCAGAAAGTCCCGATGTATACACAGAAAGTGCTCATACAGACTACTTGTCATCTGAAAGTAATGATGTGCTTCCATGTAAAAATAAAATACGCGCAAAACCAGAAAACGACAATTGCTCCACGGAGACACAGAAAGATGATATTCATGCGATGAGTAATGCACAATTGCTGAGGACACTTGCTGCACTAACTGGAGAGGAAACCAAGAGAGAGTGGGAGAATCCAAGTCAACAAAGAGCTGATGCTTTAGAGTCTTTGCTAGAGCTATGTGCACGGCTACTTAAACAAGAAAAAATTGACGAGCTTGCTGGTGTGCTAAAGCCATTCGGAGAAGAAATGGTCTCATCCAGAGAAACAGCAATCTGGTTGACAAAAAGCCTAATGTCTAAAAAAAAAATTAATGGAGGGACCTGATACTTGAGGTGATTCCAACTAATTTATTCATTGCTGGGAGAAAAGGTATCTACTTAATTGTGCTTGACATATAATGTGTTTTTCCCGAGTGGTATTGAAGAGCATAATTGCTGATTGTTCATAATTGCTGGCTTTAATGGAAATAAACTCCTCTTACGAGGGGTAAAAAAAAGCATCGTCTTTACAATTTTGTAGAACCATGTTGTGAAGTGGGTCAGAAGGCATCAAAAGGCTAATCCTAAATTTATGCAGATGCTCTAACGCAAGTTGCTTTTGTGTCTAGTATTTGCTGAAGAACACATCATCTTTTAAGCAGTCAAATAGATGACTGATCTGCACGTCCATGTATGTTGACGGACCTTTGAATTTTGATATGAAAGATAATTCAATGAGCCTTTGAACAAAACGTTTTCCTCTAAAATGAATACTTTATTGCCACCCAAATGGAGCAGGGCTGTTGTTTTGTTCCTTTTGCCAATGAATGAATGGATTATTCTTTCTGCAAATTGAAAGAAAATCCTTTATTGCAACGCATCAATCACAACTAGCATACAGAAATGGAACCAAAAAAAGAAAAGAAAGAAAAGATCTGTAACGAATCGATCAAATTATACAAACAAAAATTAATAATCCTTAACCACCCTTGTTACATAAATCAATCATTTTTCCCATCCCCTCCTTTAAAGACACCCGTTTGTTCACATTCTTTCCTTGATGTATATCCATTTTTCTCCAGTTTGAATGAGCTCACTGGAAATAATAGGCAAAGAATGACACAAGGGAAGCCCCAATCAAGGATCCAACAGCAGGCAAGGTTGCGGATGCCCCGCTGGTAGGGGAGGGAGCCGGTGCTGAGACTTCATCAGCTGCCAAGGCTGCACTCATGGAGGCAGCAACGACGAGGACAGCACAGGAGATCTTCTTCAATCCCATGACGCAAAAGAGTGATATTAGCTGCCTCGACCTGCCTTGGTGATGAAGAAAGGGTTCTGATTCTTTATTGCTTGATGTTTTTTCTTAAAAACTTTATGCACGACTGAATGGTATCAAATGGTGGCGAATGGTATTTATAAGGAGCATTGAGGTTATTTTAAGGAAGAAATTGGTTAATGTTAGTTTTGCAAGGACTGGTTTCGCATGTTGTAAGGATTGACAAGGTAGCTGGCAGGCTCAGTGTGATGTCTCCTTGTAATACATTTGCGGTAAAGAAAATTTTGGCTATAAAATGGCCGGTCTTTAAGCACAAATTATCAAGAACTCATAGACTTGTTTTTCCTGGGAACATACCATGAGTCGTTCGCAGAAAACCAAGACGCCTTAACTATTTTTTTATTAGAGATTTTAATTAGGAATGCAAATGAGCGGAGTCGTTCTTCTAAAATATAAATAATACAATAAAATAATTTTAAATTGTACTATCATTAGATTGGAGCTTTGCTTAATAAGGGCTTGGTTTAAATTCGTTGATTGAGATTAATAAATTAATTTGAATACATTTTCAAAGCTCACTCTATAAACAATCGAGTTTGAGTCCAATTAAGCTTGGCTCGTTAAATCTGCTAAGCCAACTTTGTTAGGCTCATAAGCATATTCGTTTGTTCATTACTCAATAAAACATGCTTTATTCACTCTAACAGGTCACACCACCATTCACACACATACTTAAATAAAAAAAAAACAAACAAATAATATTAAAACATTAAAATCAAACATGAAATTCAAAATAAAAAAACTACCAGCTTTAAACAGATTACATGTTCATGCAATATAAATTTAAAATTAGTTTTTTAAACTTTTTT
>Ga0307515_10015231_pt1 | contig 14183 bp, 19 predicted proteins | sample 17_EM_MG_FD_194513 | JGI IMG/M metagenome (GOLD analysis project Ga0307515, IMG submission 194513) | Populus trichocarpa ectomycorrhiza microbial communities from riparian zone in the Pacific Northwest, United States - 17_EM | ecosystem: Host-associated > Plants > Roots > Unclassified | place...
GCGAGCTTGCCGTCGCCCCAGATGCCGTGCCGTCCATGGCGAAGCGCGATGGCCTTTGAACTTGTACTCGCGACCGCGCGTGATCCGCGTGGGAAACGTCCTCGCCGTTTGCGTCGCGCTTGGTGCGGGGGATGACCGCGTTTGATAGTCGTTGCACCACGGCGAGCATACTGAGAGTAGGGTGATGCAGAGTGGGAGTATGAGCAACGAAAGTTTCGCGGCGAAACAGGTCTAAACCAGGATTTGGCCGCGGACTTTGGATATGTAGCTTTGGCTGGTGGAAAATTGTAATGTTCCAAGCAGAAATGCACCAAACGTGGACATACAATCAATGATTTGTCTTGCGTGTTTGTAAGCAAGTCCGGGTGGTTTTCGTAGATGGAGGAGGTTCACTTTGGAGCACCATAGCCCCTCAGAGCTCCTTGCAAGATGAATACTAAATGCATTTTTTTAAGCTACAAATGGGTTGGCTCCATTGAAGAAATTGAAGAAAACCAGTTACAAAACAGTGGATCACAGATCAACCAAGCCTTGCCCCGGAATCATATAGTACTGTCTTTCACCACTCACCAAGCAGCAAGTTTTTCCACAATGGTGCTTGTTCCTGGTAGCATAGATTCAGCAATAAATTACTTCTGTACCTTGTTAAGTACTCGACTTTGCATTTTGAATGCACCTGGAAAGCTAGTTCGTATGCTATGGCCAATGGCGGATTGGGCAGACACCACTCAGCTAGCACAAGCAAACTTTGTACATTTGGACCAATGAATGCAGCAAAATTATAAGACATGAGCTCATGGAAATGGATAGAACCTCAATTGTTGTGCTAACCATTCTTGTTAGTCCATTCTCCATCATCTTCCTCATCAAAGGCTGGCTTGCGGCATTGGCGACAAGTTTGACAGGGGGCTGGGGGAGAAGAGCAGAAGAGCTAACTCTAGTCTATCTTGCTTCTCTTCATTTTCAGCCCTGATCAGTGCCTTCCTCAGGGCAGCAGTAGTCTTCTTGGGAGGCATGCTTGATTGGGACCGGGGGAGAGAAATTACAGGTGGATGGCTCTATCTGACGAGTTTTGAGAATTTTATTGACCTTTTTGGATGCCCCACCAGAGGTTCATGGCCTCTCCACTTACCTCCACAAACTTCGACGCCATTTTCACATTGTCACTGGCCACGACCGGTGTTGACAGGCAGGACCTCTCAAATGCAGGCAGGACAGAAAATACAATGTTTTCAATATTTTAAACGCCTAACGAGCCATGTACGATGTCTCTGGAGCCCACTGCTCGGTGACCGGGGGGTGCTCGGTGAGTGGTAGAACACAGTAGCTGTTTAGACTCTCTGGGAAGACGATCCGTACGGGGTTCAACTCTTCCTTCATTAGTGGATCAGCATTATGCTTCTTCTTCGGCTTGAATATTAGCAGTTCTAGAATCGTGCTCGGGGACGGCCGTAGTGTAGGATTGGAGTTCATAAGTCGTTCTGCAAGGGGGTAGATGATACTGCTGGTACGTGCGGATTGGTGGTCAGCAATGTACTTTAACACCTGTCCCGTCGACCAGAGGTCTGCTTGAATTGGCTGGTACCCTGTATCCGAGTTCACTTCGACTTCTGGAGCCGCCCACCCTTCTGTCCCTCGATACCCTTTGATCCGGGATTCCGGTCCAGAAACTTGGACCGCGACACCAAAGTCAATGATAAAAAGTTGGTTGGTTGGCATGGCGACGACTATGTTATCGGGCTTAAGGTCAAGGTGGGCCACATAGTTTTCGTGCATGAAGTGAACTCCTTCAAGAAACTGGCGTGCAAGTAGACGACCCTTGGTTTTGGGCAGCTGGTAAAGCGCGGCTGATAAAACTGTTTCCTGCTGCGTGGCGATGAGCTTTCCCACACCGCGAGGGATGTCGAGGAGGATAGGGATGGTGTGGTTGTCTGGTGACCTGATGCTGGCGAGGAGTGAATGTATTTTGTACTCATCCGGCTCGACAATCTTGAGAATGACGCGTATGTTCCCTGGTCCCCTTGCACAGCGTACAGTCGACGGTAGCTAGCATTGTACTGGTTAGTGGCCCAGTGTAACCCAGATCAAAGACAGACGCACAGGATCGAGCGGAGCCCAGCCCTCCTCCAATTTAATTTCTGGAAGCACTTCATACTCCGCATTGACGAACATCTGGTCAGTGGGTGAATTATCAATTTCTATCGGGTCGTTGCCACTGGGAGGAGCATTTGAACGCGCTGTACGTTTGGTACGCCCGGTGAATCCCTTGTATCCTTGGTTTGAAACTTTTTGCTTTTGGTTAGAAAGCTCGTCTCCAATCGTGGGAAGTTCCTGATCAGAAATGGCGGAGGGGATGTTGTAGAGCCGGTGAAAGAACAGGAACCTGTCAAGGAATGTCCCGAGGTTGAATTCACCATCCTTGAAATACGCAATCTACAAAAGGAATTACCTGCCATGGTCTGCAATTAAAGAATAAGGAATTACTACCTTATCCTCTTCCAGTTTTACTTGATATACGAAGTACCACTCGGCAATAAATCCTTTGGTAATGTAGATCGCGACAGCTACGAACGAGTTGCCCGTGCGTAAGGTTAACTTGTTCACCACGCGGACCAAGAGTCCGGCTTGGAGAAGCATCCTATATCGGTCTCTATGGTTTGCCTCTGAACCAACCTCAAAGTTGATTCGTGGGCAAGCGTCCAAAGAGAACAAATAGTCGGATCGGGGTTCGTATCTAAAACGGCTGGCCCCTACTTGTGCTACGAAGTGCAAGGGCCAGCACACCTCACTGGACACTGTCAGCACCCAGCGGTGAACCTAAACAGAAGCTCATACCGATTAAACACTGCTTTACTGCCATACCACTCGGACAGATACCTTGCAATCTTACCAAGGAAGGTGTCATTAACTTTGTGTTTGACTTCATTGCTGTCCAATGCTGAGGTTCGTTCGTCGAAGAGGTCGAAATAGTGATAGATCTCGTAGCCAGAACAGGGACGGCCACTGTCACCATCGACTTCGAAGTAATCGTCAACTCCATTCCCGAAGAGGTGCGCGAGATGCTCCTATGCGAGGATTGTGAAAAAGAATCGCACAGGCGCTATAATGGAAGTCATACTCGGTGTTCCTGTGATATGCTCCTGCGGGCTGCCAACGCTTGCTGGATCTGTTTGTAGGCCAAATGATTGCGAGTCCCTTCACGGATTCGGTTCCGCTCAAGTGTGCTCTTATTAACATGATTCGTCCCCGTTTGGTCCGCATGAAAGACGAGTTCTTCAATATAAGTACCAACAGCTCCAGCTTGCACAAGTTGAGAACCGGTGGTGGTAGGGGCTAAAGTTGTTCAAAGGGTGTCCACAACATCAGCCATAAGGACAACGCCTCCATAATATATGGACTCACCCTCGGGACTCCGTACCAGGATAATGTATTTCTTCCCTTCAGGGGGGCTGTTGTAAATATCTGCTGATAAAACGTCGTCAGCGTCGAGCTCTGTGTCCTCCGGTAAATTCTTGGATAATCGGTTGAGTTCGTTTCTGCGTGGCTCCTTTGTGAGGGATGCGTCGACTGTGACCAGATATAACGTGAGGTGGTCGGCGTCAATTTCTTTCAGGGCCTGCTTCTGCCCTTTGATTTTCTGTGTCAAATCGGCCACATCGTCGGTGGGATCGATTTTGACCTTAAAGATATTCGACTCTCCGATGAGGAAGCACCAAATGGCAAACGACATTTCAGGTGGAAGAGGGGGTGGAAGTGGTAGAGGCCAAGTTTCGGCTTTCTTTGTTCCACCAAACACAACATGGCATTAGGTCAATCTCATCGTAATTATTTCAGCTCCACGTGATTGTGGTCATACGTTTTCAGTTTCAGGTGGCAGATTCCAGTTTGCTACGCCACCGGTCGGTTCTGTAAAGGCGTCAGGGGATTCAAAGGCCAGTCCTGCCAGAGCTACTGTTTCTCCCAGTATGCCTTGCAGAAGCAGAACTCATGACAGCCACTTGGCCACAATTGTACCCCATAGGAGACCATCAAATCGTCGTGGGAGGGATGCCATAGCCACTGGCAATTGTGCCACCACTCCTTGTTGAACGCGCACAGTTATCCGGCCCATTTCTTGCGACAAAAGCGTTGAGCAAAGCGTCCCACTCGACACTGCACTGGATTCGGTCGATGGAACCGCGAACCTCCCAGCCTCCGAGCTGGCAACACGCATGAACCGACTAAAAACACTACTCACGCAGGAACCCCTTATTCTCATCTTACTATCCCTCTTTCCTCCATCTTACATAAGCCGCCCCACCCCACTCCGGGCTCCCCTCCTCCCCTCCTGCAGTGGTGACCCAGCAGGAATCCTCCAACAAGATTTGAGCAAGCTATCAAGACTGGCGACTCGCTACTACGACGGTTGCGCCACGAGGTCTCGCTCACGCCCAACAACACAAAATCGATCAGCCTTGAACGCAATGGATGGAGGAGAGGGCGCTGATAGTGCAATGCTCGTCGTAGACGAGACCCACTATCCTCCCATCACGTTCTCGTCAGGTCTCCAGTGGAATTCAGTTCTCATGGCGGCCTGATCCCCGTAATGTGCGCGAGAGGATATTCAAGAATGGCATCTTCGAGAAGAACCAGGCTGGATTCGTCACCCGTAGCAAACCTCCGAGAGCCCGGTCTCAACTATAACAAGTCATTTTTACCTGTTGTTGTGACAAGGGTGATGGGTGCTAATTGTGCTAATTGTGCGCCCTCGTGGAATCGTGGAGTCGATTATCGCTCTGAACCCGTGTCGTGACTTCGCCCGCACCACCGAAAGTATCAATGAATGCTTAGGTCCATGGTCTGCTCCAAACAAAATCTTGCTGCCTGGTCCTAACCTTTGGCCTTGTGAACTAAGTCTAATCATGCACCACTAAGTATTAGGTAATGGAATGTATCTATAACATATTGGGGCTTATTCGTGGGACGACAGGCGTTGAACAACAGAGACATGCTGCCCAGATTGAAGAAAGCGGGTTAAAAACAGTAGATCACAGAGCAACCAAGTCTTGCCTCGGAATGCTATAGTCGTTGTTGAGGTCTTCTGGGTCGACGATCCGCACACCTCCGACATTCACCACTTCCTTCTCTAAAATTGGATAATCTGGAATCACGCTCAGGGCCGGCCGTAGTTGAGGATTGCGGTTCATAAGTCGTTCTGCAAGGAAGTAGATTGGATCGCTGATATGTCCATGTTGTTGGTCAGCAAGGTACTGCAACACCCTTCCCGCCGACCAGAGGTCTGCCCGAATTGGCTGGTACTCTCTATTTGAGTTCAATTCGAGTTCCGGAGCCGCCCACCCTTCCGTCCCTCGATACCCACTGATCCGTGATTCCGGTCCAGAAACTTGGACCGAGACACTAAAGTCAATGATAAAAAGTCGGTTGGTTGGCCTGGCGACGACTATGTTATCGGGCTTAAGGTCAAGGTGGGCCACATTGTGTCTGTGCATGAAGTGAACTCCTTCAAGAAACTGGCGTGCAAGTAGGTGGCCCTTGGTTTTGAACAGCTGGGGGGGCGCGTCCGATAAAACTGTTTCTTGCGGCATGGCGATGAGCTTCCCCACATCGCGTGGGAATTCGTGGAGGATAGGGATGGTGTGGTTGTCTGGTGACTTGATGCTGGCGAGGAACGAATGTATTTTGACCTCATCCGGCTCGACAATCTTGAGAATAACGCGTGTGTCCCCTGGTCCCCTTGCACGGCGTACAGTCGACGGTAGCTAGCATTGTACTGGTTGGTGGCCCAGTATAAACCCAGATCAAAGACAGACGCACTTTGTTGAGCGGAGCCCAGCCCTTCGCCAGTTTAATTTCCGGAAGCACTTGATACTTTGCATTGACGAACATCTGATCAGTTGGTAAATTATCTATGTCCATCGTGTTGCTGCCGCTGGAAGGAGCATTTGAACGCGTTTTGGGTTTGGGGGGTTTGGTGGTGAATCCCTTGTATTTCTGGGCTTCAACATTTTCTCTTAGGGTAGATAGGTCGTCTCTAATCGTGGAAAACCCGTCATCAGGAAGGGCGGAGGGGACGTTATAGAGCCGGTGAAAGAACTGGAACCTGCCAAGGGGTTTCTCGAGCTCGAAAACACCATCCTTGACATATTTAATCTACAAAAGGAATTAGCTGCCATGGTCGCAATTAAAGAATGAGGAATTGCTACCTTCTTATCGCCCAGCGCTGGTTGATACACAAAGTACCACTCGGCAGTCATTTCCATGGTGATGTAGATCGCGATAGCCACGAACGAATTCCTCCCAGTTAACTTGTTCACCACGCGGACCAAGAGTCCGGCTTGGAGCAGCATCCTATAGGAATCCCTCTGGGCTGCGTTTGACGATAGCTCAATGTCGATTCGGGGGCAAGTGTCCAAAGAAAACAAATAGTCGGATCGGGGTTCGTAGCTATAACGCTCGCTGGCCACTTGTGCCACGAATTTCAAGGGCCAGCGCCCCTCACTGGATACAGTCAGCACCTAGCGGTGAACCTAAGCAGGGGCTCATACCGCTTAAACACTGCTTTATTGACATAGTACTTGCACAGATACGATGCAATGGATCTAAAGAACGGGGTTGCGGCTTTGTATTTGACAGCGTCGCTGTCCAATTCTGAGATCTTGGGTCGATCGATGTAGAGGGAGAAGTAGTCTGTGATCTCGGCGTGAGTACAAGTATCGCCACTGCCATCAATGACACGGAAGTGTTCGGCAATAACATTGGCCTCGAAACCGTACTCCTTGAGATGATCCTATGCGGGGACTGTGAAAAAGAATCGTACAGGTGCTATAATGGAAGTCATACTAGTTGTTTGGGTGATATGGCTCTTTTTTTCTTCAACTTTCGCCGGATGTCCTCGACGACCGGATTAGGGCTGAGAGTGAATTGTTGGTAGATATCGTTCCTGTCGAGCGTCGCCTTTTCAAAATGATCCGTTCCTGTTTCGTCCCAATAGAAGACGACTTCTTCAATATACGCAACGACAGCTCTATCTCGCACATGTTGAGAACCGGTGGTGGTAGGGACTAAAGTTGTTCGAAGGGTGTGCCCACACCATCAGCCATAAGGAGAACGCCTCCATAATATATGGACTCACCCTCGGGAGTCCGTACCAGGATAATGTGCATCTTCCCTGTAGGGGGGTTGTTGTAAATATCTGCCGATAAAACGTCGATGGCGAGGTTGAGCGGCGTGCACTCCTGCGGGGTCTCGGATAGTCGTTCGAGTTCGTTTATGAGCGCCTCGGTTTCCAGTGGTCTGTTGATTGTGACTCGATGTAACGTGAGGTGGTCGGCGTCAATTTCTTTCAGGGCCTGCTTCTGCCCTTTGATTTTCTGTTTCAAATCGGCCACATCGTCGGTGGGATCGATTTTGACCTTAAAGATATCCGACTCTCCGATGAGGAAGCACCAAATGGCAAACGACATTTCAGGTGGAAGAGGGGGTGGAAGTGGTACAAGTTTCGGCTTTCTTTGTTCCACCAAACACAACATGGCATTAGGTCAATCTCATCGTAATTATTTCAGCTCCACGTGATTGTGGTCATACGTTTTCAGTTTCAGGTGGCAGATTCCAGTTTGCTACGCCACCGGTCGGTTCTGTAAAGGCGTCAGGGGATTCAAAGGCCGTCCTGCCAGAGCTGCTACCATTTGACACCGCCACTCGGCCGGAAGTTTTCCGGGCCGGCCACCGTCCTCAAATCGTGACCTAAACTCTCACTCTTGTAAATAATAATTGCTATATTCATTAGAAATTGAAATGTAATTCGAGTTTTTGTGCCCCCCTCCCCTTTGGCAACCACCTTCAGTCACCCCAACCCAGAAACACCAACCGGAAAAATTCTACAAAAATAACAAATCGTTTCGAATGGATCTCAAGGGTTCCTAGGCATCTTCCGATCCGCTACTGTTGCAACCCTCCCACTCTGTGATGCTCTCTTCCTTTGGTGGCTGACTGGGTTGCCCTCCATTCTTCAAGAGCAGCCTTGAGATTTTGATGCTTCTCCTCAAGAGTGATTCTTGCGGTAAGTTTGAGGGATTTAGAGTGAGACATAGTTGAGTTAGATGGGAAGGGGCAGAGGCAGTGGGAACAATGTGCTCTTAACATGTTCCAAAAAATTCTCAGATGTTCATTATGGTTTCCAAGGCACATTCGTAATTTATGGGGAATTTTGCGACAGTGCAGCGATGGGTGGCCGCCCCACAGGAACTTGTTGGCCAGCTTTTCAGGTGTTGCTGCTCCTCGAGCCACCATTTTTTAAGCATTGGGCTTGAAAAAAAAAATTAGAATAGATTATTTATGTATTAGAACAATATATTACAAGCGTTTTACAGGTTATCAAGTCAGTTGTCGAGAGGCCCGTTGAGTGTGGGGGCCGAGTGGCGGTGGATGTACTGTACTTAGTTGGGATTTCGTTGAGTTTTTAGGACGTCTCGTGCCCTTGATAACGCGTGGGTTTTTTGCCACTAGCACACGGCTTAACTCAGAAACAAAGCAAGAGTTAAAACAAAGCAATATCACGTGATCTTGTTTCAAACAATTTTTATCCGGAGGACCAAAATCTCCCAAATGACGTGTTTCGCCTAAAAATACAAAAAGATTTGTCGGGCCGGCCAACATCATTTTTTCTATAGACGCCGAACGAGTGCAGCGGGCACGACTTTGCCTTCAGAGAAACTTTTATTATAAAGATCTACATATTTTCCAGTTTCTATTCCAACTACAGGGAGCGGCCTCGACGAGCAGTAAAAGTCCCGTCAGGGTTGTGGCTGTGGTGGCGCCTTTGCGACGCCGCCTACCTTATGTTCAGGTGTGTCCACAACCACATGGAGGAAGGGTGGATTTACGGTCCGAGTATGAAGCATCCGGAAGACGTCGACGTCGATGTTGGACGATATGGAGTGATTGGAGGGAGTGATAGACGATCAGCAAGGGATAAACAGGCGCGTCAGCACTGTCTCAGCGACGGCATCACAATATATGGACTCACCCTCGGGAGCCCGTACCAGGATAAAGTGTTTCTTCCCTTTAGGGGGCTTGTTGTAAATATTTGCCGATAAAACTTCGTCGGCCTCGAGCTCTGTGTCCTCCGGTAAATTCTTGGATAATCGGTTGAGTTCGTTTCTGCGCGACTCCTTGTTGAGGGAATTACTGATTGTGACTCGATATAACTTGAGGTGGGTGGCGCAAACAAGGTCGAGTGTTGGCTTCGTCTCCTCTTTGATTTCCTTTTTCAGTTGGTGCACCATCATTGTCCCATCAGTAGCGACATGAAAGTCTCCAATGAGGTAGCACCAAATGAGGCACGACATTTCAAGTGGGAGAGGAAGCGGTAGAGGCCAAGTTTCGGCCTTAGGGGGCTATTTCAGGAGGTGAATCTCATCGTAATTATTTCAGATCCACGTGATTGTGATCATATGTTTCAGGTAGCAGATTCCAGTTAACTACGCCACCAGTAGGTCTGTAAGGCGTCAGGCGATTCTCCAAGTGTACCGAACAGCGACGAGGAGCTCGCGCTGGCGGGGCTGTTCATGCCCTCCCTGTCCTCTCCTCGCTAGTCCTCCTCTGTGTTGTTTTACCGGTCGAGGTAATGTGCCAGCGCGGTTCCAGGTGTAGGAGGCAACGGCGCTGAGGTACTGTCTCCACTCGCCTTGAGCCGCTCGACTACGGGTGAGAGGCGCAGCAAGTCTGTTCGCCGTAGCGAGTGCCAGGGAGCCTCGGAACAATGCGTGGCGGGCTCTGATGGGTTAGGAGGACGCGTCACGACGTAAGGGACGCGTGTCTGGCGCGTCTGTCTTCGGTCTTGTTGCGAGGTGGGGAGGTTAGATGTAGAACAGAAGGCGCGGTGGTTGACTGACTGACACTGGAGGACTGGAGGAGGTGGTGGTTGGGACCAGGCCGAGAATTCCAGCAGGCGTCATGCGGCCGGCAGACCGCTACCCCGTCGATTCGTCTGCTGACTTGCGTTCTGTGGAGTCCAGTGCCAGAGGGGTATTGTTCTAGTGGCATTCCAGACTCGTACCTTGCAGGTAATCGCAGTTGGTAGTGCCATAAAGCTCTACTGCCTACAGAGAATTATTGGCGCGTTGATAGTTTGCGCGATTTCCTGTTTCGGACCGCGAGTTCCAAGATGGTAGGAGTGGAAAACCTTTGAGGTTTTCAGGAGCAGATCGTATGAGAGTTTCTTTCGCTCAATACATCGCCCTACGGTTGGAATACCCTATCAATATCAGGAACGAGGTCGGAGAAGGTAAACGCGGAAATCTTCGCGCGTTCGTGCTAGGGAGGCAGTGGCGACATCGTTTAGGGGGTATAAGGTGTCATCCCCCCATCATTTTGAGTCCCGCACGCCGCACGCCGCACACAAGCCGCCCTGGATGGATTCAGAGTGCGGCATTGCTCCTGCGAAGGCTAAGTGAATCGTCGTTTGAACCTAGTATATGTGTCATATGAGCCCAGGTGACGACCTCTAACCTTTGAGGGCTGAAGCATCGAGTGGTTGGAATTCGAGTTTGCTTGGACCTGTCGCCTCCCGGACATTTCGAGATGCGCTTTGGGCTTGCTCCAGTCAAGGGGAAACCCAAGGACCATCGAGAAACACGTTATAGGAGAACATTTGGCGAGAACACATATGGCCTACTCAGCGACTCGGAGTCATCGGAGCAAGAATCGGATGGTTATGTCGTGGAAGACGACAGCGACAGTGATTATGACGACAAGAGAAACAATTTCTGCTATGCTTCAGAGTCTGAGGTACCTCCAAAGCCCAAGTGCGTCCCTCGTCCATGGGTGCTTCCAATGCTGATACCTTGTGCAGGTCATTGAATCGTGTGTACCGCACAACCAAGGAAGAAAAGGAACTCAGCAGTGCTATTGCTTCTATAAGACTGCATGCCAACTATCAGGACCCTCTCGAGGAATGGCAACGACAGGTCAAGATAGAAGCATTTGTGAGTTGGACACTCCGAAGACGCGACCGACGCGCGGCTTGCTTTGCAACCGAAGTTTATTGTTACTGGGATATTATTACACTCAGCGGTGCGCCGTTTGGTGACTTACCACCTCCATAAATGGACCGCTCGTATTTGCTGTCCCCTGAGCTGCGGGGGTCTAGCCCTTGAATTACCCACACCATTGACCCTTCTACATGATGCGGTCACCCTTCTTGTTGTCATTTAATTCCACTGCGTTCGACCACTGAAATGGCGATTCTCTAGGAAAATGCCCAAAGACGTCAGCGAGAATCGAAAGCGTCTTTGTTAAATCTCTATCTCACTGCAGCCCAAATGACGGAAGCGCGCATTGAGAGGACGCGAGCGGAGCAGCTTGCTGAGGTCGAACACATCCTTACTGAACAACGGCTGAGGCACGAAGAAGCTACCAACGCCATAAAAGCAGTATGGGAACAAAGAACCAAGCAACTTTGGGAGAGCGTTGATCGGGCGACTGCCATCGTCAAAGCACGGTTAGAAGAGGAGCAGCGCGCCATCGAGTATCAAAAGAAGACACAGGAGGAAGAGAGGAGGAAGCAAGAGGAAGCCGAACGGCTCAAACGGGAGAAGGAGGAAGCCGACCGAAAGCGAGTCGAAGAGGAGAAACGAAGGAAAGAGGCGGAGGAGAAGCAACAGAGGGAGAAAGAGGAACAAGAGAAGAGAGAGGCCGAAGCGAAGCTTGCTGCTGAAAAAGCAGAGCTCGATAAATACGAGAAGGAGCGTCAGTCTGCCGGTTTCACAACTGTGGACGAGGATTGGAAGACAATGCTGAATGTGGTCAAGGTATTACCCTACAACTCCTCCCGAGCAGCTTCTGACACCTCCGTAGAGCGTCAAGCATGGTGCTATGAAGAACGTCAAGGCCGACACCCCCTCTCGCAAAGAATTAGGCAACTTCCGTCGATATGCAACAGGCCGTGTTGGGCAGATTACAAGCAGCGATGAGGAGATTATTCGTATTGTAAGTGTTCTTGTTCGCGACCCTCTATTCAATGCTAACGAGATGTAAGTCTACTGAGCTCACGGAAGCGATCAAGAAATATCAGCCAGGCTCCGAAATATACGCAGCGGCCCTGTACACTCTCGGAAAGGCCGTGCTCCTCCAAGCCGAGCAAGAGGTCACCGCCAAACTCGACACTGCTGCTCCGCTCTCTCGTGTGTGCGTTAATCTCCTCACGCTTCCGGGCTTCGCACAAGTCCTCTGGGCTCGTCTAGTGGCCCGTTCAGGTGGTTGGATCATCGGCAAGTATGTCGAAAAGCAGCCTGGCCAGGACCACAAAGCGTTCCAGAAACTCAATGGCATCCTGAACGAAGACGAGACGCAACTTGAACGGCAGACACGGATCACTGGGTTGATCCAGCTTTACTTTGCGATTTGTATCGCAAAGACTGCTGCCCCACTACCGATGGAGTTCCGACCTCAGAGGATTTGGAACATCTTTGCACGAATCCTCGGGGATAAAAGGCTACTGAAGCAGACCATGTCGCTCGCCGTGCGTGTTATATTTATTCCAACAAACATCGTCCTAACCTTGTGACCCTTCAGGCCATGCATGCGACCTTGGAAGTTGTCGTAATGCGCGGCACAGAGATATTTGGACGACAATGGACCAAGCTTCTCTACGCAATTGGGAACGTCACCGTTGACCCATCTGTCGGTGGCAAAGATGACCTGGCCAAAACGGCACGGGTGCGCTTGCAGCAAATGGCTGAGGATCAGCTGAAGAAACTCGGTGCTTGGCAATAATGTCCAGTTGTGTACCTACTGCTCGTCGACAGTCTTTCGCGCCGTTCGGGGTTGTATAGTGTTTATCTAAATCGTATAGTGATATTGTTCGAATACAGCGCAAGCATACATAGAAACTTGGAAGGAAACCCAGTATGAAAAATAAAAGATCGTGGACCACATGCTGTACACAGCTCGACTTTTATCGGGACATGAAGGTCAACACCCATGTGTACTGCATTTTCTGATCGTTGAGCATCATAAGCTCCTCTGCTAGCTTGTCGTCCCTCTTAAGTCCCCCAAAGACGTTTCTGTTGAGCAAGTAGTCAACACGCTTGATACCTCTTGTGTGCTCATTGTTCTCTAAGGGATAGTGGGTGCACCGCTTTTGATACTGATCAGCCATCTTCTTGCGCGTCCGCGCCTCAGTAAGTCGGTATTCTGGATGGGTGACAACACCCTGTAAAGTGTTGAATATGGTTTCGTAGACCTCCCCTACGGTGACGAATTGGCCATTGGCGGCCTTTATGGAGATTGTCCACGGGAGGTCTGCGGATACGAGCCGCATTTCGGGCTGGTACGGCTGGGTAGCGGGGAGATTCACAGCGTTATACATCTTGTTCAAGATCGGCCCAACGGGCCGGAAGACCTCCCAGAACTCGGAGCTTCGTTGACCGAGGAAAGGATGGACGGCGTATTGTTGGACTGGAGCCAACTGGGCTGGAAGCTGCTGGTCTGTAGACAGATAGATTAGATTCGGTCCTTGGGAGACGATAGGATCACCGATCGACACACAGGTTACACTTTGAGGTGAAGGCTGTGAGAGGGGCATCATCGGGAGTAAGGGACTGGGACCACTCTGTACATATGGCGCATATTGAGCAGTAGCCTGGTGCACCATCTGAGGCTGTGGTTGCTGCTGGATATATTGCTGATGCTGCTGATGCTGCTGATGCTGCTGATGTTGTTGGATATATTGCTGGGGCTGCTGAACATAAACCTGGCCGGTGGCGGACTGAGGCGGAAGTCCGCCTCCTGTCATAGCGGGGCTGCCGCCGATATACATGAGGTTCCCAGCTGGAGAGGCGGTGGGAAGAGTCGCGTAGATTGAGCCGTGGGGGGATGGTGGGGCTTGGACGGCTACTGGGAGTGCATACATGGTGGGATGGTGGGAAGCAAAGGTGCAAAGGTGCAAACTGTAGGTGCAGACTGGCGGCGGTCGTTTTATTGTGTCCAGTGATCAACTGAGACCGGCGAGAAGCAAGCGCCGGTCTTTATGGGTTAAAGGGTGAAGCGCAACAAGGGGCCCCTTGCTCGCATGCTCGCATTCAGCAACCACATACCGTAGCTTCTCTGTGAGCCTGGATCGTGGCGCCTATTGCTAGCCGCCACGACAGGTGAGGAGCTCAGGAGTGTTCCAACAATACAAG
>Ga0307515_10015233_pt1 | contig 14182 bp, 8 predicted proteins | sample 17_EM_MG_FD_194513 | JGI IMG/M metagenome (GOLD analysis project Ga0307515, IMG submission 194513) | Populus trichocarpa ectomycorrhiza microbial communities from riparian zone in the Pacific Northwest, United States - 17_EM | ecosystem: Host-associated > Plants > Roots > Unclassified | place...
AACAAAGAGTGATCAATTATTTAAAGAGTGTAATTCAATCAAGAAAATCCTTATTTTTCTATGCTACAATATACGACAACATTATATAAATTAAATTTAAAAATTAAGTCTTACCAAAGAGCATTTATACTCTTAGAGATAAACCTCTGAGATAACTTAATGGCCTTACTTGACTCAATTTGAAATTAAACCCAAAAACTAACTAATTAACTAGAAAATAATAAAATAAATATTCTGAAATTTTTATCGTATAATGCCACTGCTAATACCTAAAAAAACAAGAGAAATAATTGTTTGGATGTAAAATCCCTCCATTATGACACTTCTCTTTGAAAAATAGAATAAGAAATTTTCTTGTCCTAATAATCTTAGTTTGCCGCCACCTTGAGCGTCCATGGTAGAGTAGGATTTTCCCCCCATTAAATCTCTTTAATATATTAGACTCCTTGCTAGATTAGACTTTCTTTTCCCAAATAATTCATGATTTTCTTGTTGGATTAGGAAATACAAAATACTTGACAAAACAAGCTCAATGATGTCGAAATTACTCCCTTAGCTGAAACTTATGGTCCTCAAGCCTATCTTCAATATGAATCAAGTTTATTAAGGCTTGTTCTTCTTGAACTGTTTTTTTATAGTCCATCTTAGCCCATGTGTCTTGCAAAAACCCATTAAAAGCTTCCTTAAACTTATTTACTGTAGCTCTTGTGATTGCACCTACTAGAACTACTAATGGATCCTTTGGTGTGGGTTGGGTCGCATCGTCCCCTCTATCCTCAAGAGGATTCAACCTCAAAACATCACCTACATAAAACAAAGAGAGATCAAATACATTAAAAGTAGCACTAACTCTATACTTACTTAGAAAATTCACTTTATAAGCATTATCATTGATCTTCTCAATGATCTGAAAGGGACCATCTCTTTTAGGCATCAACTTAGATCTTTTTTTCTTAAGAAACCTTTTTTTTCCGCATATACACCCAAATCCAATTTATTGGTTCAAATCTCACCAATTTCCTTCATTTATTGGTTTTGTATGTATATTGCTCATTCTTTTTCTGAATATGTTGTTGTACCTTAATAGTCAAATCTTTCACCACATGTGTTTTTCTATTACCATCAAGACAAACACTTTCATCAATAGGTAAATGAATCAAATCTAATGGTGCCAAAAGATTAAAACTAAAAATTATCTCAAATGGTGAAAAAATAGTACTAGAATGCACACTACAATTATATGCAAATCCAATAAATGGTGGGAAATCTTCCTGATTCAAGTTCTTTTGGATAATAGATGTTAACAATTGAATTGAAGTCTTATTCACTACTTCAGTTTGTTTATCAGTCTGTGAATGACAAGTAGTAGAAAATAACAACTTAGTACCAATTTTCCCCATAATACCTTTCAAAAGTAACTTAAAAATTTAACATCTTGATCTGACACAATACTTTTATAAACACCATGTAGAAAAAAAAATATTTTTATGTTTGTTGCATCATCATTTTATTACAAGATATAAAATGAGTCATCTTAGAAAACCTATCAACAACTACAAAAATTAAATCTCTACCTTTCTTTTACCTTGGCAACCCTAAGACCAAATCCATAGAAATATAAACTCAAGGTTCCTTAGGTACGGGTAAAGGTGAAAATTAGGTAATTAAAACATTTTTTACATCAATTAATAGTTTTTACAAGCCTGAAAAAAGTCTAAAAAATCCTAAAAACCCAAAAAAAGAATCAGGTTTTTCCAGTTTTTAACATCAATTAACCAAACCAAACTGAATTGAAAATTGACGGTTTGAACTAGTTTCAGTTCAGTTTCATTCCTGAATCAAAACAAATTTGGTTTGGTTATTTTTTTAAGTAAAAACCGAGTTGAACCAAAAAAGCTCACCCTTAAAATTAGGCCCAGAGACAACTAATGATTTTAGAGTGAAGAAGATCTAGGCTAAGTGGGTTTTGAGATTTAGCCATACGTGCTCACTTAGCTCGACTCGGCTCAACACTACTTAGGTCTTAGGCCTGGTATATGGCTTGGACTTGAGTTCACTATAAAGTAATTTTTTGGCCTGAAAATTATTTTTTGCAATCTCATTATTAGATTATCTAACTAGTAACCTTCCTCTACTTGAACAATTTATTTTTAGATGGAATAATATTCAGTTTTTTTTTATGACGAGTTATTAAGATAAAATGATAGAAATTAATTTTGATAATTACTATAATTAATTTTGTATCAGTTTTGGTTTTAGAAATCAGTATAAAAAGGAGGTTTAAAGGCGATGTTATATACAACATGTATATTTTTATCTTCTTCTCATATGTTTTTCCAACCATTTTTGTTTAATTTTTCTTTAGTTATTCTAGAACTTAAGTTTGAGTGATGAGATTCAATGAGCATTACCAAAAAATCTATTAGAGGTACCAATTAAGCATATTACAAGGTCTAAATCTAAGAATATCAAAGAGGAATTTAATGAGCTAATTTAAGATGTTTGGATTATAAAGCTATGAAATATGCTAAATTGGATTATCATGTAGGTGCCATATTTGAAGCTACAAGTGAAAGTTTGTTGTGATTCAAGTTGAGCTAAAAACTATTTATCTCAAGCTTTCTATCCACACATGATAGGCTCAATAACTCATCCCAAATATAGAACGATATGTTTGAAGTCAGACTTGAAATATTCCACAAAATAAAAAAAAGATAGAAAATAAATGTTTTCCATATTATTTGTGGATTCTTGTAAGGCAAGGATTTAATTACATGTAGAATCCTTACTTTAGAAGGATTCCATACTTCCTAAGAAGATCGATTAGGCAACAATCTTTTTTTTTAAGGATTCCTTATGCAACAACAATCATTATTATTCAAAGACATTAGAGACCATTTTGGACTTATTTTTTAATGTGTAGTTTTACACAAATAAGCATAAATTTCAATTCGATCGTTGGATCAAGTAAGATTTTGCCAGAAATTTATAAAGGCCTTTTTTATATAGTTAAAATTTAATAACAATCGGACATCAAGAAGGCTTTTTGATAAAACCCATAAGCTAATGTGCATAAATTGCATTGTTTTCCTAAGTGGTCTAGGATTGTTTTTCCTATTTTTAGAAATATTTTGTCATTTTTTCAATACTATTTAAGACATTTTACCTAGTATAAACATGGTTATTTAGCTTGTATTTAGGTTTAAAAAAAAAGACTTGGATTATTTCAGAATAATATTTTGTGTGTGATGAGGTTGCTCATACTCTTGGTTTTTTTATTAAAATCTTTAGGATTTATCAAAGATTAATGATTTTTGTGGCAATCTTCCTTATACTTCTAGTTTTTTCTTCATTATAATCAAAGGGCTGAGGTTTTTTATCTAATAACTTTGATTCCTTAATTCATGTAATAATTGGATCGGGTTCTTTTCAATTTCATTTCAACTGTCTTGGGATTTCTATCTTGTTTATGGGTTCAAGGGTTTTTACCCTCCATGTTCACATCATCAAGTTTTTTCATATTAGTATGTTCTTCTAAGTTTGTGGACCTTGATTTATATTGCAACTAATCAAGATAGTGTTGTTGAAATCCTTTAAAGTTGATTGCATTCAATCTATTTGCATAAATGATTAGTAATAAAACTTGAAGGATAAATGATATAATCTTTGATAGCAACATGATATGCATCCTTTATATAATTTAAGTGCTTCAACAAGTGTACTTAATATTATGTTCAAGATATTTTATATACAATTATTTCATGTGTGATCTGTCTATAAAATTGTAGTTTTAATCTTTAAACTTATAAAGTTATTCTATGAATTTTCATGTATATGCTAAAACATATTTAGATAACTTTGTTAAATCACTTTATATTAAATTAATCTTTAAAAACTCCAATCAACTATTAGTAATTTATTTTTAAATTGTTGGTAATTTGCAAAGTATATAGAATCAAGGTTTTTTGGAATTTTTTCATGCAAGTTATATCTAGTAAAAATTAAATAAAAACAACACAACAATAATCATTCAAAAAGCTATACATAACTCGGATCAAAATAGTTTGTGTTAATTAATCTGATTAATTTTTACAGTTCATATGTGTGTATTAATCTCGATAAGAAACATTCTTTTTTCTTAAAACTTCATGGACAACTTTAGCTTAATACTCATGTATCACACATTAATTATGTACATAAATTGAAAATTGGATTGTTAATTTGTTGGAGTTTCAGTAACAAATAACTAACAAATAGCATATTTTGTAAAAGATATTAAGTTGTGAGAGTATTTTATGTAAATAAAATAAAATGAAAATTTTATTTAAGATTTGACCGGATCATATATTAGTGCTGATAATTTTAATATAATATCTAGCTCAATTTGGTTGTAATCGAGCCATGTGATACTTGACATTTGCTCCCACATTACCAAAATATAGAGATTTATCTACGCAAAAAGATGTAAATCAGGCTACAGATCGGCTAACAAGAGCTAATAGACTCTTTGTCCTATTAACCCCCAAAGGGCTTAATAGCATTTTTGTTTGTGATTAACTAGTTCAACAATCATGGTCCAATTAAAAACACCAATGCTCGTATTAATTTAAATTGGGTTTGTGATGGGCATGGTTGAAATTTACAGTACCCGATAGTTTGGGCCAACACTTCAACAAGGCTGTTTAGCCTCTTCGTATTAGGCTGCAACCCTATTTCTTTTATGAATTCAAATTCCAATTTTTTTGTTTTGAAAAAAGAACTACAATATATTTGTGCCCAGTCACATATCCACATTTGTAAATGTACTGCAGGGTAGAACACCATTGATTTTAAAGTTATTAAAATCAGCCTTACGCTTGAGTTCGATGATTAACTCATGTTGACCTAATTTATTTAAAACAATGTCATTTTAGTTTTTTGTTTAATTCAAAACGATGTTGTTTTGTAAAAGAGTCAAATAGAATTTTGATCGGGTCCACCCGAGACAACTTTAGGTTGATATTTTTTACACTTGACTCAGGTCAATGGACTAGGGTTAGTTAGGCCCAGGTTTACCTGTCAGGCTAAGTCGAGTTTAATAATTGTAGTTGGTTTTCTTTACTAATTAATTATGGCACCATAATAATGATATCAAAAGACATGGTGGTCATTTTCCATTTAGCTAGTTATATTAGGTTACACGATGTTTAAATTAAAAACTTGTCTAGTTATTGATAAGAGATAAAATTTAGGATCAATTATAGAAATCATTGAATTAGACTTATGATGTATATAGAGTCTAACAAGACTACCCCTAGACCGACTGCATACTCTCTTGAACTAAAATTCAATCCCTTATTAGGGGACTGACCACACGTCATTTTAGACTAACCATGTGTCACTCTTAGGGATTACCTATAAGTGCCTTGATCTCATATTGACCAAACATGTCTTGAACGCGTGTGTTTTGAAAGGTTTTATCTCCACAATGATGAACCTGGATAGCTATAATGTACTTATAAACTTAAGAGAGCATATATAGAATGTGCGTAGCATTCTAGAGTTGATCGTGCAAGATACACACTTCATGTGCAATATTGTTCCTACCATGGTTCGAGGGTTAGTCTGGATATGATATCATAACTTCAATCCGGGATCAATTCTTGGTTTCAATAATCTTTATGTAAAACTTATAGCCTAATTTAGCCCAAGTATCTTGACCAAGAATACCTTAATTTAGTTTCTAGAACTATTTTCCACTAAAGCTTTGATAAAAAGGATCCATAGCCCGACTTTATGGAGAGAGTTATACACTTGCCTTGATAGTACCCGCATGAAAGTGAAACAAATCATGAAAACCATATATGGGTAGAAGAAACAATAACATTACCTTCATAAGATTATCCATGTGTATTATTCCCTATTAGTTTTTCTCCACATATATTATCTATAAAAATTTCTTCAAATATGTTCACCATGAAATATTCCTTATACATTGTTCTCCATAAGACTATCTTTATTTAATACTCTTTATGAAATTCTCTTTACATGGCTCTTCATTAGTTGTTCAAATAAGACATTCTCTAACCTAGGTACAAGAAAAAAAAATTCTTGGGTACAAAAACATTCTCCATTCTAGGTACAAGAAACAATTTTGCTATGATATAAGAACATTCTCCAATCTGAGTACAAATCCATAACTTTGCTCAAGTAAAAAGACATTCTCTAACTTAGGAACAAGGCAAAACTTTGCCTCAAGTACAAAGGAATTCTTCCTCCAGTCCAGGAACCCACCTTACCCAAGTCTAAAGGTTTAAATCCTCTTCGGGTACAAGGGACCACTTATAAAAGCACCTATTTTTCCTAAGATTCAAGACAATCTCCCTCTGGTCATGGTAAACAACCTTGTCCAGCCTCTATCTTTGATAAAGTCTTATTTATGGTTATGCGACCCCTTGAAGGTATCTAATCCCATGTCTCCTTTTTAATAGGATTAAGCCATATATCCCCTCTTAAAGAGACTTGGATGCACCACTCTTTTAATGGGACTTGATTGTGCATATTCTTTGCATGACTGACATTCCATTTTATCCTAAAAGAAATACATTTTAGTAAAGGTTTTTCACGACCTCGTTATGATGTGTAAAGATAACACTCATCCACAACTATATGGTAACTCCATCACAAAGTATAAAGGAACCACACCATTTAGTATAAAAGGGGTTTTACAATAAGATTTTAAAGTCATCTTGGATATCTCCTTAACAATTTTAAGAAGCACCTTAGCTCATCAAACAACATGGCTAAATAGTTTAAACTTGATAAATCACATCTCCAAATCCCTAGTTTACTCAAATTACATCATATAAGAAAATTATTTAGTCTTAAACTAAGTAAACCTCACTTTAACAAAGAAGGGAAACTAATGATGGGTGATATTGTATTCGGGAAGGGAACCATAGCAGCTGATAAAGGTTGCTGGTGGAGCCAGAGAAGAACCAGGAGAAGGGTTGGCAAGCACTAAAATTGCTAGAGCGGCTGCCTTGGCCCATGAAGGAAACAGAATCTCGCTACTTCCCCTAACTTTTCTAAAGCAGGAGAGAGTGAATCTACAAGCAGGGAATCAAAAATGTAAAAGAATAGGCATCGCACAAGAGCATAACATGGTAAAATAAAAAATTGAAAGATTTCGTTGAAATTGTTTGTCTGGAAATTTCCCGGATTCAAAATCTTAAAAAAAAAAACACTAAATTGGACTTGGGATGTCTACAAATCAATAAGATAATTCTCTTAGACCAATCGTGTGTCCCCACCCTTAACAAACCAATAATGTGTTTCCCTGAATTGACCTTACATCCTTTCATAGAGGACTAGTTATGCCTCCTTTTGGATAGAGGTTATACCCCTATATATGCTTAAACTCTCGAATCCAACTGCTACACCCAGATACACCATCATTGGGTAGCATTTGAACTACTTCATCTACCTTTCGTATAGTTGATACCAAGCATTAAATAATCACATATACCCTTTCCATAAGTGGGTCCATAAAATGGCATTATGGCATGCTTATACCTAGTGGATGATCATCATGATTTCATGCTTTCTACTTAACTATGAACTACTAAGCATTATAGGTTAATATCTTAAATTATGATCTCTAAGATAGGTGAAAAAGTGTTTTCCCCTCTCTACCCTAATCTAATTGCAAGTTGGTATGGCTTATGGCTATATAAATGTCTATAAGTTATAAAACAAACAATTCCAACCTAAGAGCTCACTTTTTCTTCATCTTCAACATTTAAGCATCTTTTTCCTTATACCTTCTCTTCAAACACGCACAATACAACCTCTAAGACTTTATTTTTCTTACAATTTTGCTAACTTATACACTAGATGGTTCCTTAAACCCAACTAAGGTCTTATTTTACAGGTGTTCGTGAAATCCAAGTCCAGCAGTTTCAATCTCATAACCCTTATACCTTGAAGAGACCTTGATCTTATAGGGTTTTTCATAAGCCTTATCAATTATTAACTTGATTCATTAGTTTGATCATTGAGTCATCGATGCAACCATTGAGTTAATCGGTGAACCTTGGAAAAATACATACATAATATGTGATAGTAGATTGTTGCAAATTGCTACTATTGATGCCATGTGCCATTTTATTTTGTAGATCCTAGGCTTTTTTAATCACTTGTTTTTCTTTTCTCTTTTGCCTTTTGCTCTCCTTTTATTACTTTGCAACAGTTTTAAGCTCTTAAAGCATCTCCAAGGGATGTGCTAAATTGAAAGCAAAAAAAATATATATTAATTTGGCTTTTCAATGCTTGTTTTACGTGCTCCAAGGAGAATACTAAATAAAATACCAAAATACCATTTCTCTTTACAAAAATGTTATTCCTATATATCTTGCAAAAATATCATAACCTTACAAAACACTATTCATTGTAATAGTGTTTTCTTCTTCACAAGTTTTTTTTCTTTGATTATTTTTTAAATCTAAATTTTTTCGGTTTGCTTTCAATAAGATTTTTTTGGTCTCATGAACCATGTCACGGATTTGACGAGTTCACTTGGATTGACTTGTGTTATTTTTTGTCTTTTTTATTGAATTTTTTTCAATTTAATTCTTTAATATTAAGTTGATTGAGAATCATCTGAGTTATCTTTATACCCTCCAAGTCAACCAGGTTATATTAGATTTTTAAAATAATTGTATATCAAATATATTAAAATATAATTGGCTTTTCGAAAAGGCTATTTACCATTGGAGTGCATATTAACAAAAGAAAAAAAACTTTATTTATACTTTTTTAAAAAATCATATTATCAATTTAGTTTTTCTAAATAACATCTCCAAAGGAGATGGCTTACTGAGTTTCTTTCATTGATAAAAGCAATTCATTTTTATAAAAAAAAAAAATGAAAGAAAGAATTAGTTCTGGCTCTTAATTTTTACTCCCTGTTAAATCAAAATTCGGCTAGTCTTTTACTTTTGGTCCAGCATCTCCAGGCCCAAACGCAATATACTTCCCTTTCATGCTGTCCATGTGAAGTCCAAAAATAAAGATCATGCTCCACGTAAGAGGCTTCAGCCATCCTCATTTTAAGACGCTTCTCTAACCCTTTCCCCTTCCAGTCTGAAATTAGTATCCATTCTTTCAGCATTCGACACCATGTATCCCACCAGAGGAAGAACTAAACACTTGCTCTTTCTCTTGCCCATTTCAATCCTTGTCGTAACTCTACTCTCCTTTAAAAGACCTGCTAAATTTAGCTCAAAAACCATAGAAATCCCACGATTACACATCCACAAACACATCCAAATTGCCCACTCAGCGTGTAAAGGCACACTATACCCTGAACTTTGCGTCTCAACTCTTGTATCTCTCCCAGATCTCGCCTCTAAGTCCCTTCAAGAATTTATCTCTGCAACCTTAAACAAAACAATGGACGAGGTTAGAGCCTCCTCCGCAGACTGCAATGCCATCAGAAACAAAATGAAGCTAGGACCACTTGAAAAGGTAGCTCTCAAAGACTGTATCGAGCTCTTCGATGACACCATTGCCGAGCTCAAATCAGCCATCTCTAACCTTGCCCTAAGAAAATCAACCTCAAAGCACTACCACGACTTGCAAACTTTATTAAGTGGTGCCATGACGAACCAGTACACGTGCCTTGATGGGTTTGCTCGTAGTAAAGGAAAAGTTAGGAAAGCAATCAAGAAAGGCCTGTATAACATATCTCACCATGTAAGTAACTCCTTAGCCATGCTCAAGAAAATCCCTGGCGTTAACGCATCTAAGTCCGAGGTTTTCCCTGAGTATGGTAACGTAAAACATGGGTTTCCATCTTGGTTGTCAACCAAAGATCGAAAGCTCTTGCAGGCTTCCGCCAATGCAACCAAATTTGATTTAATAGTAGCTAAAGACGGTACAGGAAACTTCACTACCATTAGCGAAGCAGTGCGAGCAGCTCCAAACTCAAGCGATACAAGGTACGTACACATTGTTTTTTATACCATTTTCCTTAAACTCTGAAAATAAATATTGGTAGCGTATATATATTTAAGACGACATTGGTTATGTGTTGCGTAGGTTTGTGATACATATAAAGGCCGGGGCATATTTTGAGAACGTGGAGGTGGAGAGAAAGAAGAAGATGCTAGTGTTCATTGGGGATGGCATTGGAAAGACTGTGGTCAAAGCAAACAGGAGTGTTGTTGATGGATGGACTACTTTCCGGTCAGCCACTGTCGGTGAGTCTAAATTTTCTTTCTTTTTTCTTCAGTATTTAAAACTTTTTATGTTCCATATGGTCATTGGAGAGGTAAATGGTGATCATGCTGCACCGTTTCGGTTCTTTCATTATCTCCTCGTGAATCACGATCATTGTCAAATTCGGACACTGGCAACAACCACTGTGACTGGAGGAGCCATGTATACGCGGGACAGTAAATTATAATTTAGTTACTTTAATTTTGAAAAAGAAATTAAATAGCTCCTTTGGTTTCAAAAAATCAATTAGAAATCCTTTGACTAGTGTTGATAAGTTAAATTTAGTTATATTTTGTTCTAAAAACTATCCTGTTTTCATTAATCTTTCCATGTTGTCTACTTATAATTTTTTTTCTGTTTCTTATATATTTTCTAAAGTAGGAAAACAAATTAATTTTTAAAAAAACATGAAATGGATGAAAATGATTAGATTATAAATGGATTTAAAAACATAGGATTAAATACAAGTTTCTGAAACTATGAGGGCTAATTAGTCAGTTTTGATAAACTAAAGGGAGTAAGTTTACAATTAACGCTATGTGGGATATAAAAGTAATGGTCAATAACTCATGAGACCGCTGTAGTGGCCGAATCACAGCGGGCAGATTTTGTGGATTATTTTAATTTCGAGGAGCCATGTTGCATCCACTTCTCTACCGTGAGGACCCAGATTCAATTTAATAGCCGGGTTGTCCAAGTTCAGAAAAAGTGGCAGGGTTGTCTCGTTATCGACAGGTCCTGTTCCTTGAATTATTTGGCGTGTTTGTGGGCAGCTGAAATCTCAGTCTAGAAGGGGACAACTCATGAAAGTTGAGCTCTCGAAATTTAATGTTTAACTACAGTTTCTTGTCTTTTTTTTTCCTTACTCTGGATCGATCCCACAAAAGACACGAAAATGGTGAAAAAAACTGGTACCAACTTGGGTGGGGGACCCGATTGGCTTTGCTTAGATCAAAAGATATACCCACCCACCGAGAAAACTACTCATGATAAAAGTAGGTATATTGCTGATTCCGATCGTGAAATGTAATGAAGAATTACATTGCATTAATTGGAGTACAAATATGCATTCAAATCAATCGAAGTACATAATGCATTATTGAAATTAATTGCAACTTTCTTGAGAAAAGCGAATTATATTCAACGTCGTGCTAAGTCCATCTGGTAAAAGGCACGCAATCACCATGGAGAAAACACCTTGTAACTTGGTTTATCGACGCGGACAAAGCACAACAGATGCGGCTCACAAGATGCTTCATTCTTATGATTAGTGATTACTCTCTCATTATCTTCATTTAGTCTAAACAATGATTGTCATTAGAGTGAAGTAGATGCTTTTATTGCTTTTACATTTTTAGACCCTGTTCTGTTATTATGGTGTCTTTTAGCCATCATTACTTCATTGGTATTATACAAGTTTTGTCCACATGTGTAATTAATTTCTATTTTATCGATCACTTGGAGACTTGCTAGGTTTTGAAACACGTGTACACATGATATTAGAAGATAAATACCCTTATCTTATTCAAATAAAAAAATAAGAGATTTTACTTGTAGGGCAACGACTATCATTCACTCTATTATTTATAAATTATATGGAGAGGCTGGAGAGCACCAACGATCGAGTTAGATAGATGAGATTTTCTTCTTGTTGTTAACGAGAAGATGCATGAGGTTTTTAGCGATCTTCAGAGTGGGTCTCGCAGCGTGGCCACAGGATCCGCTCGCATCTCAAGTTCAGCGTGTCTTGTGGGCCATTGAAACGCGTTTAGCTACTCATTTTTGTCGGGAAAAGAGCGCTGTCTTTTTGACATTTGGAAAGTTGAAATTTTGGTCAAAACTTTGATGATTTTCTCCTTTCCTTCTTCACTGCATGACGCATAAAAAATGGAGTGCACAACTACACATCCAAAGCTCTTTGTGAGACCCCATACAATTATGTAACTTTTTGCATGATGCTTAAAAAAGAAGACTTGATTTTTTCAGACACATATATGTTCGAAGGATGGAGCAAAAATACTCCATGTACTGATAATTGCTACTACCTTTTTACTCCCATCTAAATAAATAAATACTCTTGTCATTTTATTCATACATATGTTTAATCATTTACTTTACGAATACGTAGCAGTAGATTTTCTGAAATAATATTTATTGCTGTCGCAATTTGTACGCGTACATTTATAACAAACAACTAACCCACCCCTTTTAATTTGTTTACTTACTCGCAGCGGTGGTAGGAGACGGGTTCATTGCCAAGGGCATAACCTTCGAAAACTCAGCAGGGCCTAGTAAACACCAAGCAGTGGCCTTAAGAAGTGGCTCGGATCTCTCTGCATTTTATCAATGCAGCTTTGTTGGTTACCAAGACACCTTATATGTCCATACGCTTCGACAATTTTATCGCGAGTGCGACATATATGGCACGATTGACTTCATTTTTGGTAATGCAGCCGTGGTATTTCAAAACAGCAACTTGTATGCTCGCAAACCAAATTCAAACCAAAAAAACATATTCACTGCCCAAGGTAGAGAAGACCCTAACCAAAACACTGGAATATCAATCCTCAACTGCAAGGTTGCTGCTGCTGCTGATCTAATTCCAGTTAAATCATCGTTCCAAACGTTTTTAGGACGGCCATGGAAAGAATACTCAAGGACAGTTTTTCTTCGATCATATATTGATGATCTGGTCGATCCTGCTGGATGGCTGGAATGGAATGCATCGTTTGCATTGAGTACCCTTTACTATAGGGAGTACATGAACAGAGGTCCAGGTTCAAATACAAGTGCAAGGGTGACATGGCCTGGTTACAGGATCATCACAAATTCAACTGAGGCCAGTCAGTTTACAGTCGGGGCATTTATACAAGGAAATACCTGGTTGAATTCTACAGATATTCCATACTTTCTCAATTTGAATTAAGGCAATTGTTAATTTTTGCTTTATTCTTCTTTGAGCTGTATGTTAGAATTTGTGTAAAATAAACACACTTAACAGGCACATTTGAGGCCAAATTTAAAGTGGAATATTTCATTTACTTTTAGGATTAAAATTTTGTTAAAAGTTATTCTCCTACATAATTTCATGTTAACATGAAATATTATCATGATTAAAATAAATTATAGATAAATAAAAAATTAATATCAAAGAACTCTTGTTTAACATATTTTTGTGAAACTCAAAATCTTATATCCTATTATAGAATGTATATATAGGAAATATTATAGGCACTACTCTAGTGTTGTAATTTCTACTTTAACTATTGTTTATTGCCCTATACATATAAATAGAAAATAATTGGCAAACTAAAGGTTAAGCCTCTTAATTCTTCTCAATTTAGTATTAGAGCCTTCTACCATCAGAACTTCTTTCTTTCTCTCCCAAATGGATTCTACTATTATTGCTGCCGACTTCTCCCTTCATACTGACATTGCAGCTTCGTCGGCTAGCCACCTCCAAGCTGTTGACGGTGGTGTTCTTCCACAGTAGCAGCCTTCTTCGCTTGCAGAACACATCAATGACTCTTTTTTGCATGTTTTTGTAGTTCCTCTGCATATTATAGGAACACAAACTCCAGTTATAATAGCTTTGTCCAATACCCAACAAGTTGTTTCATTGAAACTTACAAACACAAATTATCTCTATGGATGAATGTAGATGAAGTCATATCTTCTTGATCAAAGTGTTTTTTACTTTGTTAATGGCTTAGTGTCGTGTCCTCCATCTCATGTTTCTGATAATTTTGCTGGTTTTTCTTTGACAATCAACCTTTCTTTTCTTCGTTGGAAGCAACAAGATCAACTTATTTTAAGTGCATTACTCTCCTCTGTCTCCATGGATGTGTTACACCTCGTGGTAGATTGTAATACCTCGCAGTGCGTTTGGCGCACTCTATAGTTCCTTTCAAGATCTTTCGCA
>Ga0307515_10015234_pt1 | contig 14182 bp, 6 predicted proteins | sample 17_EM_MG_FD_194513 | JGI IMG/M metagenome (GOLD analysis project Ga0307515, IMG submission 194513) | Populus trichocarpa ectomycorrhiza microbial communities from riparian zone in the Pacific Northwest, United States - 17_EM | ecosystem: Host-associated > Plants > Roots > Unclassified | place...
AGCCGAAGCGAATCAATGGCCCGAAGACGTGCGGGACTATTTCGGCGACGGCGACGAATGCCATATGGCGTATCACTTCCCGCTGATGCCGCGCATGTACATGGCCATCGCGCAGGAAGACCGCTATCCCATCGTCGAGATCATGGAACAAACGCCGGATATTCCGGACAACACACAGTGGGCCATCTTCCTGCGCAACCATGACGAGCTGACGCTGGAAATGGTGACGAGTCGCGAGCGCGACTACATGTACCAGGCCTATGCGGCGGATCCTCGCGCGCGTTTGAATCTCGGTATCAGGCGGCGTCTGGCGCCGCTGCTCGAGAACGATCTCGAGCGCATCAAGCTCATGAACAGCCTGCTGCTCTCCATGCCCGGCTCGCCGATCATCTACTACGGCGACGAGATCGGCATGGGCGACAATTTCTTTCTCGGCGATCGCAACGGCGTGCGCACGCCGATGCAGTGGAGCCCCGATCGCAACGCCGGTTTCTCGCGCGCCGATCCGCAGCAGCTGTTTCTGCCGCCGATCATGGATCCGATTTACGGCTACGAATCCGTCAATGTGGAAGCCCAGAAGCGCGACCGCTCTTCATTGTTGAATTGGATGAAGCGCATGCTCGAAGTGCGCAAGAGCTCGCAGGCCTTCGGCCGCGGCAAGCTGCGTTTCATTCGACCGGGCAATCGCAAAGTGCTCGTCTACGTGCGCGAGTACGGCGACGATGTATTGCTGTGCGTGGTGAATCTCGCTCGCTCCGCGCAACCCGTGGAAGTGAATCTTGCCGAGTTCAAAGGCTTCGTGCCGATCGAGCTGCTCGGGCGCACGAATTTCCCGCCGATCGGCGAGCTGCCGTATCTGCTCACGTTGCACGGCTATGGCTTCTACTGGTTCAAGCTAAGTCGCGATGCCTCCGTGCCTGCGTGGCATGAAGAAAGATTGCCGCGGGACGATGCGCCGGTGCTGGTGCTGATCAATGGTTGGGCGAGCTTCTTTCCGGAGCGCGTGGCCGCATGGCGCAGCAGTCTCGCCGCTAAGTTGCGCTCGCAATTCGAAGAGCGCGTGCTGCCGCAGTACATCGCCACACAACGCTGGTATGCCGGTAAGGGCGCCGCCCCGATCCAAGCCGCGAGACTCACGGATCATCTGGAGTGGGACGCGGGCGGCGGTCATTGGCTGCTTGCCTTGTTCAACGTGGAAACCAAGACCGATGCGAATCGTTATTTCATTCCACTGACTATCGCTTACGAAGACGGCGAAGAGGCGCGCTGGTCTAAGCTCCAGCCCGCGGCCATCGCGAAGGTACGGCAGCAGGCGACCGTCGGTGTGCTTGCGGATGCATTCGCGGATGAGAATTTCTGCCGCGCTATCGTCGAAGAGATCGGTACGAACCGCGAGATCGCGGTGGGACGCGGCCGATTACAGTTCACACCGACCAAGGCTTACTCACAACTTCGCGGCGACGCCGGCGATCTCACCTCGAGCCTGCCGCGCGTTCAGGGCAGCAACACGGCGTTGAGAGTCGGCGAGAAGCTGTTCCTCAAGGCTTTCCGCCGAGTGCAGCCCGGCGTCAATCCGGAGCTCGATGTCGGCCGCTTTCTGACCGAGGTCGCGCATTACCCGAACGTGGTGCCGCTTGCGGGGTCGGTCGAATACCTCGCGGAAGACGGCACCCCTTATACCTTCGTGATGCTCCAAGCGTTCGTTGCCAATCAGGGCGACGGCTGGGAATACACCATCAACTATTTGGTGCGCTTTCTGGAAGATCGCCGCACAGGCGGCGCACTGCCACCGGATGCACACGGTGCCTACCTCGGGCTGATCCGAACGCTCGGCCAACGCACCGCGGAATTGCATATGGCGCTTGCAACGCCCACGGACGATCTGTCCTTCAAAGCTGAGCCCATCGCGCCGGAGGACATTGCGCGCTGGCGAGATCATGTTCGAAAAGATGCGGAACAGACGTTCACCTTGCTCGAACAGAGCGAGATGCTGCCGGAAGCGATCCGCCCGAATGCGGCCATGCTGCTCGGCCGCCGCGCCACGATGCTGGCGCGAATCGATTCCCCGTCGACGGACCATGCGAGCGGTCTCAAGCTTCGGCATCACGGCGACTATCATTTGGGACAAGTGCTGATCCAGCGCAACGATTTCATCATCGTGGACTTCGAAGGCGAGCCCGCGCGACCCGTTGCGGAGCGGCGCGTAAAGCACTCTCCTCTGCGCGACGTGGCGGGCATGCTCAGGTCATTCGCTTACGCGCACCAAACAGCGTTGCAACGCTGCACGTTCGAGTCTAGTGAGGACTGCGCGAAATACGAGCCGGCGCTCGTGCAGTGGGAAAGCGAGACCCGCGCGGCGTTCGTGTCGGCATACGATCAAACAGCGCGGGAGGCGGGACTCTACAAATCTTTCGACGCGGTGCGGCCGCTGCTCGAGTTGTTCGAGATCGAGAAGGCGCTGTACGAGTTACGTTACGAGCTGCGCAACCGTCCGGAATGGGCGAGCATTCCGCTGAATGCCTTGCTTGCCGGTACTGCATCGTAAGCCGATAACGCATTAGCAAACTAACAGGACGGAAGTGCGCGACCTACTCGCGCACAGACTAAGGATCAATAGCATCCGTCCGGGAGGCATCTGGATGTCCGTGGGCATATGACGGATCGCATCTTTTACAAAGAAGATCTCCTCAAGCCGACTCGACCTCATGTACCGGCCGCGCCGATCACCTCCGTATGGCCGGGCCAACCGTTTCCGCGCGGCGCGACCTTCGATGGAGAGGGAGTCAACTTCTCCCTGTTCTCTGCGAACGCCACCAAGGTGGAGCTGTGCATCTTCGATCCGACCGGCAAGCGCGAAGTGCAGCGTATCGCGCTGCAAGAGCGCACTGACGAGATCTGGCACAGCTATTTGCCCGAAGCGCGCCCCGGCATGCTCTATGGCTATCGCGTACACGGCCCCTACGATCCGGAGCGCGGTCACCGCTTCAATCCTCACAAGCTGCTGATTGAGCCTTACGCGAAACACATCGAAGGCCCCTTGAAGTGGAGCGATGCAAATTTCGGCTATCGCGTCGGCAGCCCCAAAGCGGATCTGAGCTTCGATAGGCGAGACAGCGCCGCGGGCATGCCGAAGTGTCGCGTTGTCGATTCCGCGTTTACCTGGGGCGACGACCGCCCGCCGCGCACGCCATGGCACGACACGGTCATCTATGAGCTGCATGTTCGTGGCTTCACCAAGCAGCACCCGAAGATTCCGCCCGAGTTGCGCGGCACGTATGCCGGGCTCGCTACGGCACCTTCGATCGATCACTTGCTCAGGCTCGGCGTCACCGCGGTGGAGCTAATGCCGGTGCACCACTTCGTCGACGATCGCTATTTGCTCGACAAAGGGCTGCGCAACTATTGGGGCTACAACACCATCGGCTTTTTCGCGCCGGACATGCGCTACTGCGCGACAGGGCGCATCAGCGAATTCAAAACGATGGTGAAGACGCTGCACTCAGCCGGCATCGAGGTGATTCTCGATGTGGTCTATAACCATACGGCCGAGGGCAACCAGCTCGGGCCCACACTTTGTTTTAGAGGCGTCGACAACGCTGCGTACTATCGGCTGAGCCCGCAAGACCCGCGCTATTACATGGATTTCACCGGCTGCGGAAATACTCTGAACCTCCAACACCCGCGCGTATTGCAGATGCTCATGGACAGTCTGCGCTACTGGGTCATCGAAATGCATGTGGACGGCTTCCGGTTCGATCTCGCCTCGGCGCTGGCTCGCGAATTGTTCGAAGTGGACCGGCTGGGATCGTTCTTCGACACGATCACTCAAGATCCGGTGCTCTCGCAAGTGAAGCTCATCGCAGAGCCTTGGGATGTCGGTGCGGGCGGCTATCAGGTCGGAAACTTCCCGCCCGGCTGGAACGAGTGGAACGACAAGTATCGCGACTGCATGCGCGCTTACTGGAAAGGCGACGGCGGGTTGATCGGCGAGTTCGCGCGGCGCTTTCTCGGCTCCGCGGATTTATACGAAGCCAGCGGGCGCAAGCCGCACGCGAGCATCAATTTCATCACCGCGCACGATGGGTTCACGCTGCAAGATCTCGTCAGCTACAACCATAAGCACAACGAAGCCAACGGCGAGGACAGCCGCGACGGCAGCGACAACAACCTATCCTGGAATTGCGGCGTCGAGGGCCAGACCGACGACAGCCAAATCCTTGCCCTGCGCTTGCGGCAACGGCGCAATCTCATGGCGACTCTGCTGTTGTCCCAAGGCGTGCCGATGCTACTCAGCGGCGATGAGTTCGGCCATTCCCAAGGCGGAAACAACAACGCCTACTGTCAGGACAACACGGTGTCCTGGATCGATTGGGATCGGTCCGGCGAGCAGCAGCAGTTTCTCAGTTTCGTGCAGCAGATGGTGTCGTTGCGGCGCAGTCATCCGGTGTTCGCGAGGCGCAGCTTTCCACGCGGCCGGCTCGTGAGCGAAGGCGTTACGGAAATCGCTTGGCTGACCCCGTCCGGCGCTGAGATGACGGAAGCGGAGTGGAATCAGGACTTCGCGCGATGCCTGGGCGTCTATCTTGCTGGCGACAACCTGAAACGCACCGACCGGCGCGGCCGGCCGATTCGCGACGACAACTTTCTGGTCTTGTTCAACGCCCACTACGAGAAGATCGATTTCGTGCTGCCTCAGCTTCGCTCCAGCTCGGAATGGTGGACCGTGCTCGACACATCCGATGTCAAGGCACCGTTCGATGGGCAACACCGGGCGGCGGGCGCGAAATATCCGCTGCAGGGCCGCTCTCTGGCGTTATTGACGGAGGTGAATAGTGGTTGAAGGCGCAGCGACGCGGACGCACCGAATGCCCTTCGGGGCAGAGCTTGTCGATAGCGGCAAAGTGCGGTTTCGGCTGTGGGCGCCGGCCGCCAAGACAGTAAGCTTGGCGCTCAAAGAGAGTCAGCGCACTTTTCCGATGAATTTGCTGGGCGACGGTTGGTTTGAAACGGTGACTGACGAAGCCCGCGCCGGCACGCAATATCGTTACCGCATCGACGACCAACTCGAAGTGCCCGACCCGGCTTCGCGCTTCAACCCCGACGACGTGACAGGGCCGAGTGCGGTAGTCGATGCCGCCTCGTTCCGATGGACGGACGCACAGTGGGCGCCACGCCCGTGGCCGGAAGCGGTGGTCTACGAGCTGCACGTCGGCACTTTCTCCCCTGAAGGCACCTACGCCGGCGTGGAGAAGCGTTTGGATTACTTGGCGACGCTCGGCATCACGGCGATCGAGCTCATGCCGCTTGCGGATTTTCCCGGCCGGCGCGGATGGGGTTACGACGGCGTACTGCCCTTCGCTCCGGATGCCGCCTATGGCACACCGGACCAGCTGAAAGCTCTCATCAACGCGGCGCACGCTCGCGGACTCGCAGTGATGCTCGATGTGGTCTACAACCATTTCGGCCCCGAGGGAAATTATCTCCACGCGTATGCGCCGCAATTTTTTACCGATCGCCACCAAACACCCTGGGGCCAAGCGATCAACTTCGACGGCGCGGCCAGCCGCACCGTGCGCGACTTCTTCATTCACAATGCGCTGTACTGGCTCGAGGAATATCACTTCGACGGGCTGCGCTTCGACGCCGTGCACGCCATTATCGACGACAGCACGCCGGATTTTCTGACCGAGCTTGCGAGTACTTTGCGCACCGGGCCCGGCCGTGATCGGCCGATTTATCTCGTGCTCGAGAACGGTAAGAATGAGGCTCGTTACCTCGGCGCGCCCGGCGCACGAAATACTTTCGATGCTCAGTGGGACGACGATGTGCATCATTGCATGCACGTAATTCTGACCGGCGAAACGGATGGGTACTACGAAGACTATGCGGAGGAGCCGCATGCGCTGCTCTGTCGCTGTCTTGCGGAAGGCTTTGCCTATCAAGGCGAGATATCCAAGCACGAAGGTGATCAGGCGCGCGGCGAGCCGAGCGTGCATCTGCCCCCATCCGCGTTTATGCCGTTCTTGCAGAATCACGATCAAATCGGCAATCGCGCGTTCGGCGATCGGTTGACCGCGAGCGTGCAGAGTGAAGACGCGCTGCGCGCGGCGACGGCAATCTTGCTGCTTTCCCCACTGCCGCCGCTGCTGTTCATGGGCGAGGAATGGCAAGCGCCGGAACCCTTTGCGTTTTTCTGCGATTTCAAAGGGGAGCTCGCGCAAGCCGTGCGCGAAGGTCGGCGGCGCGAGTTCGCGCGGTTCACAAAATTCCGCGGGGATATCGAGATTCCCGACGCGGTAAGTGAAGAAACGTTCCGCTCCGCCTGTTTGGATTGGAGCAAGACCACTCAAGCGCCGCATGCGCAGTCGCTCGACTTCTATCGCCGGCTGCTGACGATTCGTCATCGCGATATTGCGCCGTTGACCGCTTCGATCACACGGAGCACTTGCGTGAAGCTCGAAGCGAACGGCGCGTTCGCCGTGGATTGGACGACTCGCGACGGCGCCGTTTTGCACTTGCTGGCCAATCTCAACAGTGCTCCCTCACCGGCGGTCGGGCGCGCCGCAGGCCGTGTTGTCTTCGCCACGCATCCAAGCATCGATTCTGCGCTCGCAAAGAATGAGCTGGCGCCCTGGAGCGTGATCTGGCTCCTGGAGCGCCGTGATGGCGGACGCTGAGCTGCCTCTCTCGGAAGCGTTGCACCGGCTCGCCTCGGCCCATGGCATTGCCACGTATTGGCATGATGTCTTTGGGGAGCGGCAGGAGGTACCCGCATCGAGCTTGCGAAGTCTGCTGGAGGCAATGGGCATTCCCGCGGCTAGCGACGACGAAATTCACGATGCCTTGACGGCCGCAGCGAACGCCGTCTGGCGTCGGCCATTGCCGCCGGCACATGTGGCCAATGAGAGCGCGCTACCCACTCATGTGATTCTGCGATTACCGGAGTCGCTCGATGTCGAGATTTTGGAACTGCAGCTCTTGCGTGAGGATGGATCGCAAGATGCCTATTCCATCACTCCGAACAAGCTCGATAAAACGGACTCGGTTGCGATAGCCGGGAAACCCTTCGTCGCGCGAAAACTGGAACTGCCGCGCGCGCCGCTCGGTTATCACCAGGTTCGGCTTTCGTGCCACGGCGAAACGCTCGCAGAGCTCGTTTTCATTGTCACACCTAAATGTTGTTACGAGCCGGCGGCGGTCCGTAGCGGCGGTCGTGTTTGGGGGCCGACCATTCAACTCTACGGATTACGGTCGCAACGCAATTGGGGCATTGGGGATTTCAGCGATCTGCAAGCGGCGCTGTCCCTTTGGACACGCGCCGGCGCGGGGCTCGTAGGCGTCAACCCACTGCACGCTTTGTTTCCTCACAATCCCACCCATACCAGTCCCTATAGTCCGTCGAATCGCCTATTTCTGAACGTGCTGTACATCGATCCAGAGCGCGTCGAGGATCTTGCCGACTGCGAAGCGGCGCGCACCATCGTGAGGTCCGCGGAATTTCAAACGAAGCTCGCGGAGTTGCGCTCGGCGGATCTCGTGAGCTACGAGGCCGTCGCGGAAGTGAAGCTGCGCGTGCTGGAGCAGCTCTATGCTTGCTTTCGTCGCGCGCAATTGGATCCGGGCACTCGTCGCGGCAAATCGTTTCGCTCCTTCCAGCGCCGCGGTGGTCGAGCGCTCGAGCTGCATGCCACATTCGAAGCGCTGCAGGAAACGCTTTCGCGGAAAGATTCGCATTTGTGGGGCTGGCCGGTTTGGCCCGAAGAGTTTCGCGATCCGGACTCACCGGATATCGCGCAGTTTCGCGAGCGAAATGCGGAGCGCGTCGAGTTCTATCAATACTTGCAGTGGCAAGCGGATTTGCAGCTGGGCGCGGTCGGGGCCTTGTCGTTCGAATTAGGCACCGGCGTCGGCTTGTACGGCGATCTTGCCGTGTCGATGGATCCGGGCGGCTCGGAGTCGTGGAGTCAGCAAAAGCTGCTCGCGACCGGCGTCAGCGTCGGCGCACCGCCGGACGAGCTCAATCCAACGGGGCAGAGTTGGGGCTTGCCGCCCTATGTGCCCGGCCGGCTAGCGGAAGCCGGCTTTACGCCGTTCATCGCTTTGCTGCGCGCCACCATGCGACACAACGGCGCGCTGCGCATCGATCATGTGATGGGGCTCGAGCGCTTGTACTGGGTGCCATCGGGAGAGGTGGCCTCCGCAGGCGCCTATGTTTGTTATCCGCTCGAGGACCTGTTGGGCATCGTGGCGCTGGAGAGTCAGCGCAATTCCTGCTTGGTCATCGGCGAGGACTTAGGGACCGTTTCAGATCGCATGCGGGCAGCTCTCGCGGAGCGTGGCGTGCTGTCGTACCGCGTACTGTTGTTCGAGCGTCGCCAGGACGGCGGATTCAAAGCGCCTTCCGAATTTCCCGCCAACGCTTTGGCGGCGGCGGCCACGCACGATCTGCCTACACTGGTGGGTTTTTGGGAGGGACGCGATCTCACGGTGCGCGGCGAGTTGGGGCAGTTTCCTAACGATGAGGTTCGCCAAAGGCTGATCGTCGGGCGCGCAGAGGCACGCGCGCAGTTGTTGTTTGCACTGGAGCGCGAAGGGCTGTTGCCCGAAGGCATGGGCGTGGACACCATGTCCGCGCCGAGCATGACGCCGGAGCTCATTCTCGCCATTCACGAGTATCTGGCGCGTTCGTCCGCCAAGTTGCTGGCAGTGCAATCCGAGGATGTGCTGGGATTGCCCGATCAGTTCAATTTGCCCGGCACCACGGGCGATACGTACCCGAACTGGCGCCGCAAGCTTTCCGTCGATCTGGAAACCTTGACCTTCGATGAGCGCTTCGCGAAGCTTTCCGCACGGCTATCGCAAACACGCCCGGTGGCCGAATCGAGCCGGCCAAGAATCTCGCGGCGCTCGCAGCGCGCAGTCATTCCGCGCGCCACCTATCGCGTACAGCTCAACTCCACTTTTACTTTCGCGGACGTGACGAAGCACGTTCCGTATCTCGCGAGCCTGGGTGTGAGCCACGTTTACTGTTCGCCCTACTTTCGCGCGCGGCCCGGCAGCATGCACGGCTACGACGTTGTGGATCACAACACGTTGAACCCCGAGATCGGCACCCGCGAAGATTTCGAGCGCTTCGTAGAGACTCTGCGGACGAACGGCATGGGGCACATTCTGGATATCGTGCCGAACCATGTCGGCATCATGGGCGCGGACAATTCACGCTGGATGGATGTGCTCGAAAACGGACAGGCATCCGTTTATGCGCAGTTCTTCGATATCGATTGGCAGCCGGCAAACCCTCTACTACTGGGCAAAGTGCTGGTGCCGGTGCTGGGCGATCGCTACGGCCGCATTCTCGAGCGCGGTGAGATCGAGCTGCAGTTCGAGTGCCGAAGCGGCTCGTTGTCGCTGTTCTATCACGAGCACCGGTTTCCGCTCGATCCTCACGACTACCCGCGCATCTTGGAACGGGCACTCGCCATTGCGCCGCGCGATCGTATCAGTGACGACGAGCGTGCAGAGCTGGAAAGTCTCACGGCCTCGTTTGGGCATTTGCCGGATCGCCGCAATTCGTCCTCGGAAGCGATCAACGAGCGTAATCGCGACAAAGAGCTGCACAAGCGTCGCCTCGCCGAGCTGTGTGCGAGAAACTCCGCCCTTTCTGAAGCGATCTCCGCGGCCACGCGTATCTTCATGGGGCGTGAAGGCGCCTCGGCGAGCTTCGATGCTTTGCATGATCTCTTGGAGTCGCAAGCTTATCGCTTGGCTTACTGGCGAGTCGCGTCCGACGAGATCAACTATCGGCGCTTCTTCGATGTGAACGATCTCGCGGCATTGCGCATGGAGAACGATGCGGTGTTCGAAGCGACACACCGCAACGTGCTGGATCTGCTCGCGGAAGGAAAGATCGATGGCTTACGCATCGATCATCCGGACGGTCTCTATCACCCCGCACAGTATTTTCGGCGGCTGCAGCAGCGCGCCGGCGCGGCTAGCTTCACAAGCCTCAACGGCAACGACGATCTGCCGTTGTATCTGCTGATCGAAAAAATCACTGCGAGCTTCGAGAAGCTGCCGCTCGATTGGCCGGTGCATGGCACGACGGGCTATCACTTCGCGAACGTGGTGAATGGGCTGTTTGTCGACGGGGGATCGAAGCTGCGATTCGATCGGCTCTACCGGGCGTTCATCGGCGAGCACATGGAATGGCCGAACGTGGTGTTCGATGCGAAGTTGTTCATCGTGCGCACATCGCTTGCAGCTGAGCTGAGCGTTCTTGCGAATCATCTGGTGCGCATTGCCCGCGCCGAGCGTGATACTCGCGACTTCACGCTGAACAGCTTGCGGCAGGCGCTGGCCGAAGTCATCGCTTGCTTTCCGGTCTATCGAACGTATGTTGCCGAGACGGTGTCGAATGAAGACCGGCGGTATATCGACTGGGGACTGGCTTCCGCGAAACGGCGCAGCGCCGCGATCGAGCTGGCTGTGTTCGATTTCGTTCGGGATGTGCTACTCGGAGAAGGCACGGCGGCCAATCCTGCCATTCGCGAAGCAGCGCGTGCGTTCGCGATGAAGTTTCAACAAGTCACGTCTCCGGTTACTGCGAAAGGCGTTGAAGACACTGCGCACTATCGCTTCAATCGCCTGGTATCCCTAAACGAAGTGGGCGGAGAGCCGGATACCTTCGGCACGAGTGTTCGCGCCTTTCACGCGGACTCGTCGTACCGAGCGCGCTATTGGCCGCACGAGATGCTCGGAACATCCACTCACGATACCAAACGGTCGGAAGATGTCCGCGCGCGCATCAATGTGCTTTCGGAAATGGTGAACGACTGGAAGGAAGCCCTGGACCGATGGAGCCGCATGAACCGCTCGCGCAAGCGCGCAGTGGAAGATTCACCTGCACCTTCGGCGAACGATGAGTATCTGCTGTATCAAACTTTGATCGGCACGCTGCCGCTCGAAGACGCGCCGGATGAATGGCCGCAGTACATCGAGCGCATCGAGGCCTACATGATCAAGGCCGCGCGCGAAGCGAAACTCAACTCAAGCTGGTCGAACGTCAACGAGGAATACGAAGAAGCGCTCAAGCAATTTGTGCGCGGCATTCTGGATCGCCGTGAAGGCAATCTATTCCTGAGCGACCTCGTGCCGACCGTACAGCGCATCTCGCGGTTCGGACTGCTCAACAGCCTTTCACAAACATTGTGCAAGCTCACCGCGCCCGGCGTGCCCGACATCTACCAGGGCAACGAGTTGTGGGATTTCTCGCTGGTGGACCCGGACAATCGCCGCCCCGTCGACTATGACAAGCGTCGCGAATGGCTTGAGCAGATCAAGGCCACCGCGGGCGCACCATTCCCGAGCAGTGCAAACAGCGCCGCGGGAAACGACACCGAAGCTGAACGTTCTTCCACACAGATCGCTCGATTCGCGCGCTCGCTGTTGGATTCGCTTTCCGATGGTCGCGCGAAGTTATTCGTGACGTGCCAAGTGCTGCAACTCCGCCGGGAGCGCGAAGACCTGTTCCGGCACGGCGACTACCTGCCTTTGCGTGTCACCGGCGATCACGCCAACCGCCTTTGCGCGTACGCCCGCAGGCGTGGTCAAAACGTTGCAATCACTCTGGCCCCACGTCTCTTTCGTCGGCTCGTAGCCGGCCGCGATGTTCTTCCTCTCGGTCCTGAGATCTGGGCAGACACCGCTGTCGAATTGCCTCGGGGCTTGGCCGATTCTCCACTCACGAATCTATTCGACGGCGCCACAGCGCAAATCGTCAACCACGACGGCCGCTCGACCCTCAAAGTGGCCGACGCGCTACTGCATTTTCCAGTCGCGCTGCTTGCCACATAGAGGCCGAGTTGCATCAGGTCTACTCGCGCTTCCGAGCTGCGCGAATCGCCTCTTGCGTCTTGACGATCTCTTCCAAGATCGAGCGCGCCTTGGTATCCGGGGATACACCGTCCAGCGGTTTCACGCGGATCGTTCCCTGCGCCAGAACCTCGATAGAATCGCCCGACTTGCGAAACCACCCGCCATAGCGCTGTCCGCCCACTTCGTGCACGAAGTAGGTTAGCTCCTCTGAATGCTTGTCCACCGAAATCAAGGCTCCCTGCCAAGGCTGCCGATTGGCGCCCGGTCTATACGTCCGTTGCTTATTCGAAGACTCCCTAGTGTCCGATACCGGACACAGCGTGGAGCTTAGCAACTCCCATTCCCGAGCGGGTACTCAGACAGGGCGCAGTTGAGCCTCCCAACGCGTCGATCGTGGTTCAGCTACTGAGCCCAACATCGCGTACACCCTCGTTAAGCGGACACTGACCGTCCTCGAATGCGTTGCTATGCGCGAGCCTAAGAAGCCATTTCTGATACGACGTTTTTTTCCGCCGTGCGCCGCATCCAATCCCAGAATAAGCGCGCCGGTTTGTGCAACGGCTCGTGCTCCGGGCGGACCAGGTGATAGGCGCGGGGACTGGGCACTTTGACCGCGCACTCCACGAGACTGCCGTCTGCCAGGCTGCGCTCGATAAGGCCCGTCCGTCCGAGCGCGACGCCCATGCCCTGTGCCGCTGCTTCAAGTACGAGGTTGTAGTCGCTGAACATGAGCGCACGGGGAGCACGACGTGGTGGCCGAATGCCCGCGCACGAGAACCAAAGCTTCCAGGCATCCTCGTTGCTGTCGTGAATGAGCGGTGACCGAGAGAGGAGTTTCTCCATATCGACCGCGTCATCCATCGTGCCGGGAGCACACACCGGACTGAGACTCTCGCTGAGCAACCGCTCGGCATGGAGTCCCGTCCATGCGCCAAGACCATAGCGGATTACAAAGTCGGGCGCTGAAGCGCGCTGCCGGAAGTCGATCAGCTCATGTTCGGTTCTGATATGGATCTCGACATCCGAATGAGCGCGCTTGAACTGCGGCAGCCGGGGTAGCAGCCAACGTGTTGCGAACGACGGAAGCACGCTGACCTCTACTCGGGCAGTGCTTCCACCCTGCACCTCTCGAGCTCCCGCAGCCAGTCGATCGAGTGCCTCCCTGACCGCTTCCTGAAATCGCCGGCCAGCCTCGGTTAGTGAGACCCCTCGCGCCTGTCGTACGAAGAGTGCTTTGCCGAAATGGGCCTCGAGCGCGGCGACGTGGCGAGAAACTGCGCCATGGGTGATGTGCAACTCGGCGGCAGCACGAGTGAAGCTTCCGTGACGAGCCGAAGCCTCGAAAGCGCGCAGCGCCGATAGGGGTGGGAGTTTCATGGTCTACCTGTGATCAATACACACAGCGTATGTGAACAATCATGGTTTGTGCAGCCGTCATTCCGTGCGCAGGATGGGCGGACGAACTGGAAGAGCACATGGAGGCGCCTATGCAGCAGGTCTGGGTATTTTTCTACGGCATCACGATGAATCCGGTCGCGATGAAGGACTTCGGTGTGACTGCGGCCGCAGTGTCACCGGCGAAACTCGCCGGCTTCGAGCTCACCATCCGGCCACGGCCTAATCTCGTCCGTTGCGAGCGGACCAGCGTCTTCGGGTCGCTCATGCTCGTGACACACGAGGACCTCACGACGCTTTATTCGGGTCTCGAGCAGCATTTCGGACTTAAGTACCTCCCCGTAGCAGTTCTCGCTACGACGCTGCTCGATGGCGCGCTGCGGCCGGCACTCTGCTACGTGGTACCTCACATGACTGATGCACCGCCGAACCCTGAATTCGTCAATCAGCTCGCTCAGTGCGTGCGGACAATGGGGCTCCCGGATTGGTACGCGTCGCATGTGGAATCGCTCGGCGCGCATCAGGGCAACGATAAATGATCGCAACGGCGCAACGAAGCGAGCCTCTCGAATACCGCGATGGCGATACGGTCTGTGAGGGCCATGTCGTTTACGACGAGTCGAGCAGCGCAAGGCGACCTTGCGTCCTGATTGCCCACGCTTGGGACGGGCCGAACGATCACATCCGCGCCAAGGCATCGGACTTTGCTCGCATCGGCTATCTTGGGTTCGCACTCGATGTGTATGGCAAAGGTGTGCGTGGCGGTGTGAGTGAAGACAATTCACATCTCATGGCTCCCTTCATCAACGATCGAGCCCTGCTTCGCCGTCGCCTCCATGCGGCGTTCGCCGCGGCCAAGCGGCACCCATTCGCTGATCCTGAGCGTATGGCCGTGATCGGCTATTGCTTTGGT
>Ga0307515_10015235_pt1 | contig 14181 bp, 11 predicted proteins | sample 17_EM_MG_FD_194513 | JGI IMG/M metagenome (GOLD analysis project Ga0307515, IMG submission 194513) | Populus trichocarpa ectomycorrhiza microbial communities from riparian zone in the Pacific Northwest, United States - 17_EM | ecosystem: Host-associated > Plants > Roots > Unclassified | place...
CGAGATATCATGAAAATTTTTCTCAGCGGCGGATCGGGAATGGTGGGAAAGAATATTATCCATCATCCGCTCGCGTCAGAACACACCCTACTCGCTCCTCCCAGAAAGGAACTCGATCTTCTCGATGAAGGGGCTGTCCGTGCCTATATGGCAGAGTACAATCCGGATATTGTAATTCACGCTGCCGGCACGGTCGGTGGAATTCAGGCGAATATAGCCTCTCCGGTCAGCTTTCTCTGCGATAATCTGAGACTGGGCATGAACGTGATCCTTGGAGCCCGCCACGCCGGGGTCAAATGCCTCCTGAACATTGGAAGCTCATGTATGTATCCCCGAGAGGCGCACAATCCGCTTCGCGAGGACGTTCTTCTGACGGGAGCATTGGAGCCAACGAACGAGGGATATGCAATCGCGAAGATCACCTGTGCCCGCCTCTGCGACTATATCCATCGAGAGACCCCGAATTTTTTCTACAAGACGATAATCCCCTGCAATCTCTACGGCCGGTACGATACGTTCGATCCGGGTAAATCGCACATGATACCAGCGGCCATTCGTAAGATATCCGAGGCGGTCATGTCCGGGGCAGACGTGGTCGATGTATGGGGAACCGGCGAGGCGCGACGCGAATTCATGTATGCCAGCGACCTGGCAGATTTTGTTTATACTGCCGTATCCCGATTTTCCGATCTGCCGCAGAACATGAACGTAGGCCTCGGCCACGATCACAGCGTGATCGACTACTATCGTACTATTGCCGATGTGCTCGGCTTCAAAGGGAGCTTTGTCCATGATCTGTCAAAGCCGCAGGGCATAACCCAGAAGCTTGTCGATGTGACCCGCCTCAATGCTTTCGGCTGGACGGCAAAGACGTCGCTTACAAGCGGCATCGAGCAGACCTACAGCTATTTCAAAAATGGAACGCATCCGTGATCGACCTTCCTCTTGCCACAGACACTTGGGACCATCGGGAGCTTGCCGCCATCCAGCGCGTCGTCGAAACGGGCATGTTCACGATGGGCGAGCAGGTGGCGACCTATGAGAAGCAGTTCGCCGAAGCCTTCGGATCGAAATTCGCGGTCATGGTAAATTCCGGATCATCTGCGAACCTGCTCATGGTCGCGGCTCCGTTCTTCACCGGAAAACCTAAACTGAAACGTGGCGACGAGGTTATCGTCCCGGCCGTTTCATGGTCCACGACATACTATCCCTTCCAACAATATGGGCTCAAGCTTGTTTTTGTCGATATTGATCCCGACACGTTGAACATGGATTTAGAGAAGCTTGCCGCTGCGGTTACCGATAGGACAAAGGCAATCTGCGTCGTCAACCTTCTTGGCAATCCGAACGATTTTACCGCCGTGCGATCCATCATTGGCCAACGCGACATTCTGATTCTGGAAGACAATTGTGAATCGATGGGTGCAACTTTCGAAGGGCGACAGGCCGGCACCTTCGGGCTGATGGGAACGTTCAGTTCGTACTATTCCCACCATATCGCCACAATGGAAGGGGGATGCATCGTAACGGATGATGAGGAGATCTATCATATCCTGCTAAGCTTGCGCGCGCACGGATGGACAAGGAACCTTCCTAGCGACAATTATGTCACGGGAAAGAAAAGCGACGATTCTTTTCAAGAATCATTCAAATTCGTTCTCCCAGGCTATAATGTCCGTCCGTTGGAAATGAGCGGCGCCATCGGTCGTGAGCAGCTCGACAAACTTCCGGGCTTCATCGAGAAGCGACAGGAAAATGGTGCTTATTTCCGGGAGATTTTCCGAAATCATCCGTACCTGCAGATTCAGCAAGAGACGGGCAAAAGTAGCTGGTTCGGTTTCGCAATGACCGTCCGTCCCGAATCCGGCATCTCGCGCGAGGAACTTCTTCTGAAGCTTCGTAACCAGGGGGTCGATGTCAGGCCGGTGGTCGCCGGCAATTTTGTGAAGAATCCAGTCATCAAATATTTCGACTATGCGATAGCAGGAAACCTCGATGTGGCCGAGCGGATCGACACAGCGGGTTTTTTTATCGGCAACCATCACACCGACATCCGCAAGAAGCTGGAGGCAATTCGCCAGCTGTTAAGTTAGTCTAGGCGAACTGCTCGCCTGCCCCTGATGGGTGATCCAGAAACTCTCGCTCATTTTGATCTCATCACCAGGATCGAGCTTCGGCTCATTGCGCATTCTCTCGGGTTCGTCGTAGGTAATAGCTTCGCCGCGCCGTTTTTCCTGGCGGCTTACAACCGCGGATCACTGTCATGACAACCCTTCAGCAGGTTGCTTCCCGGGCTGGCTGTTCGCTTGCAACAGTCTCGCGGGTCCTGAACCGTACCGGCCCGGTCAGCGACGAGATGGTCCGGAAAGTCCGGCGTGCCGCGGCCGAACTTGGCTATCGTTCAGCGGGAGGCTCATCGGGTTCGGCTAAGCGCCGACCGGTCATCGGTGTCCTCATTCCAAGTATCACCAATCCTGTCTTTGCCGCCTCTTTGAGCAGCATCCAGAACCGCATGCTGGTCGCCGGCCACGGCGTCCTGATCGCACAGTCCGACTATGATCGGTCCCGCGAGGTCGACGCGGTCGCCTCATTGCTCAACGAACAGCCGACCGGGTTGATCCTCACCGTTTGCGATGCGCACAACAGCGAGGCTCTTTCGGCCGTTCTGCCGCCGACGGTTCTGCTCGGCAATCCGCCCGCTGCAAGATTCCCCGCGGCGGTGTGCGCTGACAATCGCCAGGCTGGCCGCGACATCACCGAACATCTTCTGGCTCACGGCCACCGGCGCATCCTGTTCGTTTCTGGTTATTTTAATGCGTCCGACCGGGCAAAATTGCGCCATGCCGGATATTGCGATGCGCTGGACGCGGCGCGCATGACGGTGCTGGACGCGTTGCAGATCCCTTTCGTCGATGGTTTCGAAACGCTCGATCTGTCGATGATCCTCTCCCGTTTCGCGCCTTCCGCCATCATCGCCTCCAACGACCTCCTGGCCCTTGGTGTCATCGCGGCCATCAGGCGTCAGGGCCTGTCGGTCCCTGGCGATATCTCGGTCGCGGGTTTCGATGGCATTGCGATCGGCAGGTTGACCTATCCGGCGTTGACGACGGTGGAAATTCCGGATGCGACGATGGGCGCCGCCGCCGCGTCGCTGCTTTTGGACATGGCCGAAAATGCCGTCGCGCCGCGCCATCTGCAGGTAGCGCACCGGTTGCGCCCCGGCGGCACGGTGCGCGACATCCGGAACGACATCTGACGGACCCATGCAACGAAAAACGGCCGCCACAAAAGGGCGGCCGTTCGAAGAGCTCAGGTCTGATCAGCTGCGCGGCAGCAGCTTTTCGACATCTGCGGCTGCGTCATCGAGCACTTCCTGTGGCGTTGCCGATTGCTCGACCACGCGCGACAGGTTCTCGACTATGGTCTGGGTCACCTTGACGCCGTTGCTGCCCGGGAAGGCATACCAGGGCTGCATTAGCGGCATCTGCTCGAGGCCGGCGCGAAACAGCGGGTTCTCCTTGTAGAAGGTGCCGAGATAATCCGGCGAAGCGGCGGCCAGTTCATTGTTGGGAACATAACCGGTGCCGGGAACGACGACCGATGCGCCATAGGGGCCGGCGGCGAACTTGGCAAACTTCCAGGCGGCGGCCTGCTTCTCAGCATCCTTGGTCAGGATGACCACCGCGTTGCCGCCAGTCGGCAGCTTGCCGTTGACCGGATCGATCAGCGGAATGTGGGCGGTACGGAGATCGAACTTGGTGCCGACATTCTTGATGGTATTGCGCAGCGCCCCGGTCGTCTGGAAGGCAAAACCGATCTTGCCGGCAACGAAAGCCTGCTCGCCGGCCTGCTTGGTCAGAACCGGAAGACCGCCTTCCTTGACCATGCGATCCAGCACTTCGACGGCCTTCTGGCCTTCGGGGCCATTGAAGGTCACCTTGCTTTCGTCTTCGCTGAGCATCGTGCCGCCGGCGCCGAACAGCAGCGCGGAGAACATCCAGTCGTCGCCCTGCCAGCGGAAATCGATGCCTTCATTGCCGTCGCCAAGCGCCTTGATCTTGCCCCCGAGCGCGATCACTTCGTCCCATGTCTTCGGCGGAACGTCCGGATTGCCGCCAGCGGCACGTACCAGATCGGCATTGTAGTACATGATTGGGTTGGACGTGGCGAAGGCGAGGCCGACCTGTTTGCCCTCGACCTGGGCGAGTTTCAGGATGTTTTCGGAAAAGCCCTTCGACGCCATGTCGCCTTCCTTGGCGACCAGCGGCGTGAGATCGACGGGGATATCGCGTTCGTTCAGCATGCGCAGGCGATTGAGGCCGATGAAGGTGACATCGGGCATTTCCGCCGTACCGGCCTGCCGCATGATCGTCTGGATGCCTTCCTCATAGGTCGCCGACGGATTGGCGAACTGGATCTTGATATCCGGATTTTCTTCCATGAACTTCTTCGAGATCGTGTCCATCACGTCCTTGAAAAAGCCGGGCATGGGATAGTGGACAGTCAGGGTCGTTTCGGCATGGGCCGGGATCGTCATGGCCATCGATACCGCGGCGGCGGCGAGGGCCTGCTTGATACGTTTCATCGCGTGGTCTCCTTGAGTTATGGCTGGGAGTTACAGTTGGGAGTGACGGCTTGGGTTGCGACCGGTCAGCCTTTGAGACCGGTCATGGTGATGCCCTCGACGAAGCGCTTCTGCGCGAGCAGGAAGGCGATCACGAGGGGAAGGGTGATGATCAGGGTGGCGGCCATCAGCGCGCCGTAGTCGTCGCCGGCCTCGGCCGCCCGGAAGAACAGCAGCCCGAGAGGCGGCGTTGCGTAGGACTGGTTGGTGACGACGATCAGCGGCCAGAACAGGTCGTTCCAATGCGCGACCACCGAGAAGATGGCAAAGGCCGTGACCGCCGGCCAAGCGTTGGGTACGATCACCCGTGCGACGATGCCAGCCTCCGACATGCCGTCGAGACGGGCGGCGTGGATGAGGTCGTCCGGCATGGCGCGGAAGAACTGCAGGAACAGGAAAATTCCGAAGACCGAGATCGAGAACGGCGCCACGAGTGCCGTGTAGCTGTTGAGCAGCGAAAGCTTGTCAAAGGCGACATAAAGCGGCAGCGCGGTCGCATGGATCGGCACCAGCAGGCCGAGCATCACCAGCGCCATCATGAAGCGCGCCGCGCCGAATTTCAGCTTGGCCAAGGCATAGGCGCAGGGCACTGCCACCACCACCTGCAGCACGAGGATCAATCCGCAGACGATCACTCCGTTGAGCAGCAGATTCTGCATCGACACGCGCGTCAGCGCCTTGGTGAAATTGGCCACATAGGCGAAGTGCTGCGGGATCAGCGACAATGAGGCGGAAAAGATTTCGCTCTGGTCCTTGCCGGCCGTCGAGATCATGAAAATGTAGGGCGCGAGGAACATCAGGGCGCCGAGCGAAAGCAGCGAGAGCCGGAAAAGCCGTCCGAGGGTCAGCGTCTGGGTCATGTGTAATGTACCCGCCGGTCGAGGAAGCGGTACTGGAGAACCATCAGGACCACGAGGATGGCGAGAAATACGACCGTCATTGCCGAGGCATAGCCGACCCGGAGGAAGATGAAGCCTTCCTGATAGATGGTCCACAGCAGCACTTCCGATGCTTTGTTCGGCCCGCCTTCGGTCAGGGTCTTGACCGTTTCGAACACCTTGACCGAGTTGATGACGCTGATGGTGGTCACGAAAAGCGTGGTCGGCCCGAGCATCGGCCAGGTGACGAGACGGAAGCGGTCTATGGAAGATTTGACGCCATCGACCTCGGCCGCCGAATAGAGTTCGCGCGGAATGGCGGTGAGACCGGCCAGAAACAGAACCATGTTGAAGCCGACGGACTGCCAGATGCCGATGATTGAAAGGCCGTAGATCACCGTGCTGGAGGCCCCGAGCCAGTTCGGGCCGGGAATGCCGAACAGCGCGAGAAAGGTGTTGAGCGGGCCGATACCGGGATGGAACAGGTATTGCCAGACCGTCGCCATGGCCACGAGCAGCGAGGCGACTGGCAGAAAATAGACCGTGCGGAAAAAGTCGCGGCCGCGCGGCTCGGATTCGATCAGCAAGGCGATGCCGAGACCAAGAACGATCGACACCGGCGTGACGATCGCCGTGTAGACGGTGGTGTTCCACAATGAGCGACGAAAGGTCCGGTCGCTGATCAGTTCGGCATAGTTTTCCAGACCGACGAAACGGAAGCTGCCGTAGCCGAGTTCGAAATCGGTAAAGCCAAGCACGATCACGGCGATGGTGGGAAGCACGATAAACAGCAGCATGAGCAGAATGGCGGGCGAGGCGAGCAGCCAGGCCGTCCGCGCTTCGCGCCGGCCTGCCGTATCGACGGCGGAGAAAGGCAGCGCGATATCAGCCACGGGTGGTCTCCCGCAGAACGGCGGAAACCGGTGCAGCCGGCAGGCGGCGGCCATCCTCGGCAAACAGCATGACGTGCGCCGGATCCATGTCGAGGCCGATCGCCTGGCCGGCAACAAGTCCGCGGGCTTCGCCGGGTGTGACCTTGGCAAGCATTGTCTCGCCGATGCCTGCCAGCTTGGCAAACACGATGACTTCGGATCCCAGAAACTCCAGTCGTTCTACCCGGGCGGCCAGCGCGCCTTGCCCCTCGGTGCGGAGCCGCACGAATTCCGGGCGAACGCCGAGTGTGACGCCTGTTTCGCCGAGAGCTTCCGGCAAAGACGTAAGACGCAACGCGCCGAACTGTACGACGCCATGCGCATCTTTCTTGCTCGGCAGCAGGTTGATGCGCGGCTGGCCGATGAAACGGGCGACCTCGATATGGCTCGGATCGTCGTAGATCGTTTGCGGCGCTGCCAGTTGCAGCAGATTGCCGCGGATCATCACCGCCACCCGGTCGGCCATCGACAGGGCCTCGGACTGATCATGCGTTACATAAAGGGTCGGTACGCCGGCACGCCGATGCAGATCGACGATTTCGCCACGAGCGTGAACGCGCAGGTTGGCGTCGAGGTTGGACAGCGGCTCGTCCATCAGGAACACGCTCGGATTGCGCACCATGGCGCGGGCGAGAGCGACCCGCTGGCGCTGGCCGCCCGACATCTGTCCGGGCTTGCGATCAAGCAGGTGGTCGATCTTCAGCGACACGGCCATGGCCCGAACCTGCCGCTGGATATCGGCGCAGATCTGGCGCTGGCCCGGCAGCAGCGCGCCGATGACCGGCAGCCGCTGCATGCCGGTCAGCTTGCGCATGGCCAGAGGCACGGCGATATTCTGGCCGGCGGTCAGGTGCGGATAGAGCGCATAGGATTGAAACACCATGGCGATGTTGCGATCGGCGGCGGTCAGCTGCGACATTTCCCGGTCGCCGATGCGGATTTCGCCGCTGTCGGCATGATCGAGACCGGCGACAATGCGCAGCAGCGTGCTCTTGCCGCAGCCGGATGGGCCGACCAGCGCGATGAATTCGCCGGCTTCGGCTTCCAGCGAGACGCCCTTGAGGATGGCGTTGCCGGCAAAGGATTTTCTGATATCGCGCAGAGAGAAAACGCTCATTGCGCCGCCTCCGGCACCTGTTTGGTGACAGCGCGGGGATAGACCTCGTGGATTACCTCGTCGATGAAATAGGGCGTCAACTCGGGCAGCGGGACGATCTCGCTCGATACATCCTCACTGAGCGTATGGATGACGGCGCCGACCACCCGCTCGCCCGGCATTTCCCGCTCCAGCTTGTCGATGATGAAGGCCGATGACGGACCCCAGACAAGTGCGGTGGTCCCGAACGTGCCTTTCCAGGCCCAATGCAGATGCCCACTGGCGAAAAGCGCCACATCATGCGCTGCAAGCAGATCGTAAAGACGCTGGCGCGGGGCGGGACGGATGCTCCAGTAACCGGTATCGCCTTCTTGCGCGTCATCGACGAACAGTGGCTTGTGGGTGAAGATCGCGACGCGCCGGCCGTCGCGGGCCGCCAAGACCTCCTCCAGCCAGGAGAACTGCGTCGCCTCCTCGGCATCGCCATGGCCGAACAACAGGCTGTTCAGCCCGATCAGCCGCCAGTTGCCATGGTCCGATACCCAGTAGTCAGGTCCAGCCAGGCGGCGCCAGCGCTCCAGCCGGTCGGCATCCACAGGCTGGTCGGAACCCGGCAGATGGCCGACATCATGGTTTCCCGGCACGATCAGCATCGGCATTGGAAGCCGGCGCATCAGTTCCATCGAAAAGGCGATGTCGTCTTCCTGATCGGCGCCATCAACCGTGAGATCGCCGGTATGAATGACGAGATCCGCACCCGTATGCCTGACCCAGGCCGCAAGCGGTTCCCAGTTGTCGTTGAAATGAGGCTTACTGGGGCTGAGATGGGTATCGGTGATCTGGATGATCTTCATGGTGCGCGCTCCGCATCGGCTTGCAACGGCGCCGGAAAAATCCGAACGCTTTTGGAGGCTCCTTAAAGATCGCACATGTCAGTGGATTGACGGGGGTTTTCAGCCAGTTTTCAGCTTTGTCGCATAAGTGTCAGAATGGGCGACCGGGAACTTTGCTGGCAGCGCCATTCCCCCAAGCGGTGTCGCGAACGATCGGATGTCCGCGATCGAACCGGACGGGATTGCCCGCAGCCAGCGGTCAGCCGGCCGGCTTGCTACGTGTGATGATAACCGACAAGCTGCGATTCAGACGCAACGATACTCGTGCGAAAGTGCGTGTATGTGGTCGGTGCCGATACCGCAGCAGCCGCCGATGATGCTGGCGCCGGAGGCCGCCCAGCGCTTTGCCCACTGGCCGTAGGCGCCGGGATCGAGGTCCGTGCGGACTTCGGTGATCGCGGCATTGGCTTCCTCGTCATCCTGCTGGGATGGAAAGGCATTGGCGTAGACGCCGACCTGAATATCCGCGCCTAGCGCTTCGAACGTTGCCCTGGCGGTTGCTATCGCCGCCTCCATGACTTCCGGCATACTGCAGTTGAACAGCATGGCCTCGACGCCGAGGGCTGCGACAAGCTCTGCGGCAGCCTTGACGGTCTCGTTCGAACGCAGCAGCGGCTCGGACATATCGGAAGGCGCAATATCGTCACGCAGGGTGAAGGAAACCCACAGCGGCTTGCCGGTCGCCTTGGTCGCTTCATGGGCGGCAATCGCCTCGGCAAGGCTGCTCTGCGTTTCCGCGAGCCAGAGATCGACGAACGGAGCCATACCCTTTACCAGGACGCCGAGATAGCGTCCGACCAGTTCCGGATTGAAAAGGTGCGGCTGATACGAGCCGAAAACGGGCGGCAATGAGCCTGCGACGAGGATCTCGCGATCCTTCGCGGCGTCGGCAGCCTCGCGCGCAATGCGTCCGGCGCGGGCCGCGAGCATCTCGCCGTCGGCCTCAAAACGAGTGTCGCCGATATGAAAGGGAACCACCGCATAGCTGTTGGTGGTGATGACGTCGGCACCGGCGCCGATATAGTTGTCGTGGACCGTGCGGACGAATTCCGGCGCTTCCATCAATGCGAGCGCCGACCATTCCGGCTGGCGAAAAGGCGCACCGATGCGCTCGAGTTCGCGGCCGGTACCGCCGTCCAGAATCAGTCCACGCCGTGCCATTCCGTCATTCCTTGCATCGTGTCATCGAGAGTTTCAGTTGTTTGCCCCGGGGGGAGGGTCTCCGGGCGATCGCTTCATCCAGCCAGCCGGGGCGCATTTCCGGGACCGAAGCGATCAGCTTTTCGGTATACGGATCGAAGGGCGGCGCCAGAACGTCGGCTTTCCGACCGTAGCGCACCACCTTGCCGCCGAGCATGACCGCGACCGTATCGGCGATCGCCCGCACGATGGCAAGATCATGCGTGATGAACAGATAGGATGTACCCACCTCGGTTTGCAGGCGCATCAACAGGTCGAGAATGCCTTCGGCGACCAGAGGATCGAGCGCCGACGTGGGTTCGTCGCAGATGATCAGCTTGGGGTCGGCTGCAAGCGCACGGGCAATGCAGATGCGCTGCTTTTGTCCGCCGGACAGTTCGGCCGGATAGCGGCCGAGCATGCTGTGCGGAAGCTCGATCTGGTCGAGCAGGGCAACCACGCGGCGTTTCAACTCCGCCCCCTTCATGCCGAAATAGAAAGCCAGCGGCCGGGACAGGATCGCCTCGACGGTCTGGCGCGGATTGAGCGCCAGATCGGGGATCTGGTTGACGATCTGGATATTGCGTAGGGTCTCAGGTGTCCGCGCGGCAAGCTCACGTGGCAGATCCTTGCCGTCGAAGCGAAGGCTACCGGAGGACGACGGGAGAAGGCCGGTGACGACGCGCGCCAGTGTCGATTTCCCCGAACCGGATTCGCCGACCACCGCAAGCGTTTCGCCACGGCCGAGATCAAGGCTCACATCCTGGAGAACAGGTATACCCGGTATGTAGCCGGCTTCTATTCCCTTGACGCTTAAAAGGCTGTCGCGCGCCTGTTCCCGGGCCGGTTTTTCGGACTGGCGCATCGAAACGAGACGCCGCGTGTAGTCTTCCTTCGGCGCGTTGAAGATGTCGTCGACCGATCCGCGCTCAACCATTTGGCCGTTGCGCAGCACCAGGATTTCGTCGGCGACCTGTGCGACGACGGCAAGATCGTGGGATATGTAGAGTGCGGAGGTACCGGTCGTCGCGATGGCCTGCTTGATGGCGGCCAGCACTTCGATCTGCGTGGTCACGTCGAGCGCGGTGGTCGGTTCGTCGAAGACGATCAGTTCCGGATGCGGGCAGAGCGCCATCGCGGTCATGGCGCGTTGCAGCTGGCCGCCGGATCCCTGGTGCGGATAGCGGTCGCCGAAATTTTCCGGATCCGGCAGGCCGAGCAGGGCGAAGAGCTCTTTGGCGCGTTCGGTCGCCATCGCGCGGCTCATCAGGCCATGCCAGAGCGTGGCTTCGATCACCTGATCGATCAGCCTGTGCGCCGGGTTGAAGGCTGCTGCCGCCGATTGTGCGACATAGGTGACCGCGGCACCCCGCAGGGATCGCGCATCGCTTTTTGACAATTGCAGGATGTCGCGGCCGTTCAGCTCCGCCCGTCCGCCTGTGATCTGCAGGCCGTCGCGGCTGTGACCGAGCGAAGCCAGCCCGATGGTCGACTTGCCCGCGCCGGATTCGCCGATCAGGCCAAGGACGCGACCCTTTTGCAGATCGAACGAAACCTTGTCGACGATCGTCGCATCGGCTGCCTTGATTTCGAGATCGGTGACTTTCAGCAGGATATCAGCCATTGCGGCGTGCGCCTTTCAGGCTGGTGGTCTTGCGAAGTATCCAGTCCACCACAAGATTGACGCAAATGACCAGCGCAGCGATCGCGGCGCCCGGAATAAGCGCGGCGAAGATGCCGAACAGCAATCCATCCTTGTTTTCCTTTACCAGGCTGCCCCAATCGGCGATCGGCGGCTGCACGCCAAGGCCGAGGAAGGAGAGGGTCGAGAGGAAGAGAATGGCGAAAGCAAAGCGCAGGCCGAGTTCGGCCAGAAGTGGCGAGAGCGCATTTGGCAAAATCTCCCGAACGATGATCCAGCTCCAGCTTTCGCCGCGAAGCCGCGCCACCTCGACATAGTCCAGCCCGACGAGATCGGCGGCGATCGCCCGGCTGACGCGAAAGACGCGCGTCGCCTCGAGAGTGGCCATGACAAGCACCAGCACCAGCATGTTCTTCGGAAGGACGGCGAGCACGACGAGCGCAAAGATCAGCGTCGGGATCGCCATCATGAGATCGTTCAGCCGTGACAGGATCTGATCGATCCAGCCGCGCCGAACGGCGGCGTAGAATCCGAGGGAGACACCGATGAGAAAGGCGATGGCGGTCGAAAGGGCTGCGATGACGAACGTGATCCGCGCACCCCAGACGAGGCGCGAGAACAGATCGCGGCCGATATTGTCGGTCCCCAGCAGCGCATCGGCGGAAGGCGCGTCCCAGACGCCGCCGACCACCTCGGAAACCGGATGCGGCGCGAACCAAGGGGCAAATGCCGCCAGCACGATAAAGGCGGCGACACCGACAAGACCTATCAGCGCCATGGGCGTAAGGGGAGGCAGATTTCTCATCGCGGATGCCTGAGCCGGGGATTGGCGAGAACGGAGACCATGTCGGCAACAATATTCAACAGGATATAGACAGCCGCAAAAACCAGGCCAGCAGCCTGCACGACGGGTACGTCACGCTTTGCCACATGGTCCACCAGGTACTGGCCCATGCCGGGATAGACGAAGATCACTTCCACCACCACGACGCCGACGATGAGATAGGCGAGATTGAGCGCCACGACATTGATAATGGGCGACAAGGCATTGGGCAGCGCATGCTTCCAGACGATACGCCACCAGGGCAGCCCCTTGAGGAGAGCTGTTTCGATATAAGGGGAAGCCATGACGTTGAGGAGGGCCGCGCGTGTCATCCGCATCATGTGCCCGAGAACGGCGAGCACCAGCGTCAGGCACGGAAGCAACATGACGACGAGCCGCTGTCCGATCGGCATGGCGTCCGAAACCGTGGCACTGCTCGGAAGCCAGAAGTGGGCGACGGAAAAATATGCAATGAGCAGGTAGCCGGCGAAGAATTCGGGAAGCGATATCGCGCTGAGCGTGACCAGGCCGATGGTTCGGTCGACCCAGGTGCCATTGTAGAGCACGGAAAGGATCCCCAGCAGGATCGACAGCGGCACGGCAATGACGGCGGCCATCGCCGCCAGCAACAGCGTATTTTTGAGGCGCGGCGCAATGCTCTTGGCGATGTCCTGCCGGTTGCTGTAGCTGCGACCGAAATCGCCGGTAACGGCTGCGCCCAGCCATTTGACGTAGCGGATAGGTGCAGGCTGTTCGAGACCAAGTTCCTTGCGGATGCTCGCCACCGCTTCCGGCGTTGCCTGCTGGCCGAGCATCGAGGTCGCGACATCGCCCGGCAGGATCTGCGTTCCGGCAAAGATGACGAGCGACACCGCCCACAAGAGCAACAGCCCGAGCAGGAGCCGCTTGACGAGCAGCGACCACAAGCTGTTGCCGCTCGTCTTTTGTGCCGGTAAAGGGCTCATCGCCTGTATTTCTGTGTCGATTCCGTCAGCCAACGGCGGGCCGCCCATCTGTCTGTTGTCGAGATTTAACGAATGGCGCTATCGCGAAGTTAGCCGCGACGCAACGGTTTAGCTGCCGGGTGGCGAAAATAAGCAGCCCCCGGATCGTCGTCCGGGGGCGATGATTGTGTAGCCTTCGTGTCGGGTCAGGCGTTGAGCCAGGCGCGCTCGGCAATGCGGTAGCCGCTGAGATCGCCGCCGCCCGGCACCGGAACATAACCGCCGACCTTCTCGGATGCGGCTGCCAGATTGTCGACGAAGAGCGGGATAAGCTCGCCGCCTTCATCCACCAACTTGACCTGGAGGTCGTGGTAGATCTGCTTGCGCTTGGTTTCGTCCAGCTCGACGCGGGCTGCTGCCAAAAGCTTGTCGAAGGCTTCGTCCCGCCAGGCGGTCTCGTTCCATGGCGCTTCGGACTGGAAGATCAGCGATAGCATGGCATCGGCCGTCGGGCGCACGGACCAGTTGGAAGCGACGAAAGGCTTCTTCAGCCACACTTCGTCCCAATAGCCGTCGGAGGGCACGCGCTCGACATCGATCGTGATGCCAGCCTTGGCGGCCGACGCCTGGAAGAGCTGGGCGGCATCGACGGATCCCGGGAAGCCGTTGTCGGAGACGCTGAGCTGGATGCCACCTGGCGAGCCGGCCTTCTTGAAATGGAAGGCGGCTTTGTCCGCATCATAGGCGCGCTGCGGAATGTCCTTGGCGAAGTAGGGGTTCCAGGATGCAATCGGATTGTCATTGCCGATGGCGCCGGTGCCGACGAGGAGGCTCTTCTGCAGCTCTTCGCGATCGATCGCATATTTCAGCGCCAGACGCAGATCGACGTTGTCGTAAGGTGCTGCATCGACACGCATGGGGAAGCAGAACATGGTGTTTTCCTGCGAGCGCAGGATCTGTACGCCGGGGCGAGAGCTCAGCAGGTTCAATGCGCGGGGTTCGACGCGGTTGATGATATGAACCTGTCCGCTGAGAAGAGCTGCCATGCGCGCCGTCGCATCGCTCATCGCAATGGTTTCGACCGAGTCGACATGGGCGCGGTCGGATGCCCAGTAGTTCGGATTGCGCTTGGTCAGGGCGCGAACGCCCGGCTGAAAGTCTTCGAGAATA
>Ga0307515_10015236_pt1 | contig 14181 bp, 7 predicted proteins | sample 17_EM_MG_FD_194513 | JGI IMG/M metagenome (GOLD analysis project Ga0307515, IMG submission 194513) | Populus trichocarpa ectomycorrhiza microbial communities from riparian zone in the Pacific Northwest, United States - 17_EM | ecosystem: Host-associated > Plants > Roots > Unclassified | place...
ACTTGTTAATTTCACCTGATCATATACTAATCCAGCGAAAATCATTTCCCTATATCATTTTTTGAAGAATCTCAACCATTGGGTTTGAGGAACCAACCTTGAGGATCCAAAATCTATGGAGTGATGATTTCAGGAACAACCTTTTCTAAAACTGGTATTAGGGGGTGTTTTTAGATGCTCTTTTAAAATGTTTTTAGCTTGAGAAAAATTTAAATTGAATTTTTTTTAGTGTATTTTTATGGTTATAATGTGTTGATGTTAAAAAAATTATTTGATATATTTTCAAATAAAAATTTATTTTAAAAAATTACTAACATAATTTGGATGAGATTAGAAACCATGGATTTTCAAATAAAATGTCATTCTGCGAATTAAGGGTTGGTCCAATAGGAAACCACTTTGCTTTGCTCACGTCGTCGAAGAGTCTGGGTTCAAATTGAAACACCGAGTCCTTGATGACAAATCTACCTCCAGGAGCTCTATTTCCAGCCTTGTACTGTGATAGTGTGACACAAAATTACAAGTTTCAGCGGATTTTTTTATTAAAAAATTAGTACAGTAGATTAAAAATAATAATAAATTGATGAAGGTGTAAGAAGATGCGGTGAAATAGTATAGTTTGATCATGTTATATTTTAAAATAGCGATGTTTAGTAAATATTATGCTTTTAAGGCGCAACATGATCAAACTCTAATTTTTTTATCTCAACTGGTTGAATCCAGTTGTATTAACTGGTTAACTGTTTCACACAAAAATCATAATTTTATGAAGTTTTTCTTTCAAATGTGTTTTAGACACTAATTTATTGACTAAAAAATAGTCTCCAATTAAAATCTTTAAAAGTTATTGTTCACACAACAGTGAGTGATTCTGAGTAGTCAGGTGTGAGTTTAACATAACTAAATAAGTATTTATCTCAAACAAATTACATGAATGACATAGCAAATGCATTTATAAACTAGTGGGATAGGTTTAGACCTAAGAGAAGATCTGGTCGAGCAAGACTAGAATAACAGCTCAAAATAACCATAATTTTTTATCCAATATTATTTTGCGTTTAAATTTTTACAAGAGTTTCAGAAAGCTGTTTTTCCTATAATAGCTACTGTGTAGTTGCACAGAAAATCAAATCTTTAATTGTTAAAAATCTCTTCAAGATCTCCTGATTTTGATAGTTTTGAAATTTTTATTATTATTTTCAGAATCAATAGAGTAGTTAACCCCGAAACAGCACAATTTAACGATTTAATAAATCCTGTGTTTTTGAAGCTTGGTATAATAAAACTATAATATTTTACCAAATCTATATCTATTCATAAATTTTTTAATTTTATCGTGCTAATTACCTAATTTATTCGGTTTCAGCCTTGTATTGTTATAGTGACTGCTAAACAAGAGCCACGTGTAAAAAGGAGAAAGGAGGAAGGGATCGCAGAGCACTAAAGGTGGAACTGTCTTCTCGCGTGTATGATTCATCCCAGGGTTGGCATCATGCCGATCTAATCTCTCTTCTCCACCCGTACCCAAAGTTATCAAACCTGTGTGGCTAATGAACTAATTCAAGGTTTAAGTTATCGATTTAACAGGTTAGGTTAATTATGGATGATCTAGTTTAATATACAATTCTATAGTTTCTAGATTTTTTTTAAAAATCAAATTAAATTTTAACTAAATTTTAAGTTGAAATGACCAACTTTTACTCCGGTTTAATTTGAAATAAAATATAAATTAACATATTAAAATTATTAAAATATATTTAAAAAATATTAATTTAATATTTTTTAAAATCAAATACACTCTTAACAACTAAATAATACAGTCAGTAACAGGCACTCAGTCTCCGTAGTCAATCAAATGTCTCGCCTCCTCTTTTTAAATTCCGCGATATTCTCTCCTTTGCCCCTCCATTTTTTAATTTAATTTACCAAAATTCCAAGCTTCCACTCTCTCCTTCTCTCTCTCCTTCCACTTCATAAACCACTCTCGCAGTCTCTTGGATGACATTTTCGTAATTAATGGCTGTGAGTTCCAGTGGTTTTACGACTCACCCTGATTTCAAGCGCAGCCGACTCAGCAGTTCTCCTTTCCACGCTAACAATAACGGACTTGAGTTGAGGAAGAAGAAGCGGAGACTGAGCCTGTTCCTTGACGGTAATGGAGTTCGGGTGAGTCGAGTCAGTAGTTGCTGTTGCTCTGACTCAGTGGTTCGCAGAGCGTCCGGGTCGGGTAATAGCATTGAGAAACCCGAGGAGAAACGCTCTCATAGAAGTCGTATCCAAGCCATTACTGCATTGCCATTTCCCTCTCCTCAGTACGTACAACACCGTATTTACCCCCTTTCTTTATGATACTTCTTACGTTTATTAATCAATATCATTTTTTCTAAATAAACTTTGGAGGTCTCGCTTCGGTACGAAACAAGAGAAGTTTTATTCGAGATGTACGTCGAGAAATTCCGGCCCACAGTCGCGAGATACACCGCCGAAGAGAGGTAATTAGCAGTGATTGAGTTGGATTTTGCGTTAACTGTGTGTTTTGAGCAATGATTGGGTTAATGTAGATACTGGTATTGCGAATGAGAAAGATATGGGAATCAACTTGTTAAATGAGAAAGTGAATGAGAGTGGGACTAATGAGGATGGAAGTAGTTGGTTTCGAAAAAGTGGAGAGGATCTTGGCGAAAATGGTTATAGATGTAGGTGGAAGAAGATGGGTGGTCGATCACATGATACTTCTTCTCAATGGGAAGAAACGGTATAATCTTTTATTTTTTTTATTATTTTTTGCTTGTTTGAGCATATGTTTTGATATTTTGCCCCATTTTCGTACTATCCATCCGATGTGATTATAGCGCCAATATTGCAAAATTAATTTCATTATTACTCACTCTGTTGTCGGCCCTCCCATGATCAATCCACCTGTCAGTTGAATTGCACCACAGGAAAGGTTGTTGATTCAATGCTAATTAAAAAAAAAAATTACGAGGAACTTGCATCTTGGCTCTGCTCCTTTCCTTGTTCTCCAGTGTAGGAACGGTGATATAGGTTGTGCATTCCTGCTTTTTGAAATGTACAGCTCGATTTTGCTAGTCAATTGTCATGTTTTTGTTTTATTTTTAAATCTTTGTTATTTTGGGATTGATCATTAACCCCAGTAGAGTATCATCCCAGGTGGATGCATTTAATTGGATTTATTGATCTCCTTGACAGTGGTGGGAGAAAGGCGACTGGACCGGATACAAAGAGCTAGGTATATTGCTTGTCTTATCATTTACATGATATGATGAGTAGTTTCAATTTTGTTGGGTTGGAAATTTTATCATATGGAGGCTTTCACCCTCATTCGAGATGATCTTTCTCAGGCGTGGAGAAATCTGGAAGAAATGCTGAAGGGGACACGTGGTGGGAAACATGGCAAGAGATGCTTCATCAAGATGAATGGAGGTTTAATTCGTATCTTGTTTCCTATCCAAATAAGATTGAAAGTTTTGCCAAGAATGAGTGTCTTCAGTTAATCACGTGTGGAACTTTTCATTAATAAATCACCTATCTTATTTTGTTACTGCAGTAATCTTGCAAGAATAGAGAGGAGTGCACAGAAACAAGCGAAGTTGGGCACTGAAAATGCTGGATGGTATGAGAAATGGTAAGCTAATATTCCGATACAGAGTCAATATGATGAATATGAGTTATTTTGGTCAAGCATGCAACTGAGCAGAACAACAAATCCATTTATTAACCGCGCTATAATTTTGGACTTAGGTGGGAAAAATATGATGCTAAAGGTTGGACTGAGAAAGGGGCAAATAAGTATGGAAGATTGAATGAGCAGTCATGGTGGGAGAAGTGGGGGGAGCATTACGATGGAAGAGGCTCCGTCACAAAATGGTTCTTGCATTCTCCATTTTATCTTTTCTTTGGACCCCAATCTATTTTTAGCCAGCTTATTATTTTGGACTTTTTAATACCCAGTATCATCGGCCATGTAAAATTAATAATCCATTAGTATCATAAGAAAATAGTTTTTGAGATCAGTCATAAACAGTTGAAATTGTCTGTTATTCAGGCCCTGACTGTTAGAGTAGAATTTTTTCAGGATTCTAGATGCTGAAGTATGGCGCAGTGTATGTAGGAAGGAGGGTTATCATAAAATATGCGCAAAACCTGAAGATATGAACTAATTGTTTCCTTTTAAAAAAAACATTTAGGTATTAGTCAGTATTTTGAGTGATGATATAATAAAAGTACCTCAGAAAAATATATGAAACGTAAGTGATCTAGAGTTTTCAATGGAACTTCCTTTCTTTGTACCACACTGCTTTGGGAATAACAAAAGATTGCACCAAGTTTTATATCTCCTCATGTTTCTCAATTAACTTCATAATTGGAAGAGCTTGAAAATAGTTTCACCAAGTTTTATCTTTTCTCTCCTCAGGACAGATAAATGGGCTGAGACCGAATTGGGAACCAAATGGGGAGACAAGTGGGAAGAAAAGTTCTTTGCTGGCATAGGTTCGCGCCATGGGGAGACATGGCATGGTTCTCCTAGTGGTGGAGGTATGTTTTTAATCATGTTATATGCTCCTCTATCCTAGCTTCCTGTAATTATTTATGTTGATTGTACTTTAGACTACTGCTTTTGTTTACTAGAAATGTACATCAAGTACATTCTTCATAGGGGTGCATAATTTTTTAATGTGCCTTCTCTTGTCCTCACTGATACGAGAATTGCTCAGTTTCATAAGATACTCTCATTACTCATGCATTAAGGTGGATACCTGCCAACTTTCACAGTTAGTTCGTTGCCTGTCAACATTTACAATCCAGGAAAGCAACCTTCTCTCTAGATATCCATTAGCATTTGTTGCTATCTTCTTTGTGATCGTCAGGTTATATATATGAAAGACTCTTAACTTGCTAGATTTTTTGAAACAAGGTCTAATTAGTTAGTGATTCCTACATTGAAGAATATCTTTCCACCAGAGCTTCAAACTTGTTTTTTCTGACCATTCCCTAGGACATTAAGCAACTCAGTACATCAGTGATGTACACTCGTAGAACAGGAGCCTGGTGTAACTTGGACGATCACTGAAATGTTCATGTTTGACTTTATTTGCTTAGTTCTTGGAGTCTAGTGTCACTTATTGTGTTTCATGTCCAGGCTGGTCAAGGACGTGGGGAGAGGAACATCTTGGGAACGGGTATGGAACTCAGTATGTATGAGTTTTTTCTGTGTGCTGTATTGGGAACTGCCAGTCTGATGTTTCTTTATGCCTACCAGGAAAGTTCACAAATATGGAAAAGGCACAACAGGTGAAAGCTGGGATATTGTTGTGGACGAGGAAACCTATTATGAGTAAGAAAGTGCTTTTCTTGGTCACTGAATTTGGCTAATCAAAAAGTACTTGTACTAAAGATGTAAATTTCTTTCTTGGAACTATTACGAATTGGATTAACTAGCAACTTTTTTGGTTTTGACAAAAGGGCTGAACCCCATTATGGATGGGCTGATGTCGTGGGTGATTCAAGCCAGTTGCTATCAATCGAACCTCAGGAAAGGCCACCTGGTGTCTACCCGTATCTGGATTTTGGGTCGTCACCTCCACCTTCAGCTGATGACTCGCTGGACTTGCCTCCCCCTCCCTTGCAATGAAGACCTGATTTTTCAGGCTCCTCATTTTCTTGTAGGTGTTTCATATTTATCTCATTTAATTTCAATCATATTGTTTGAAACGTCTCACGTAAGAGTAATTAGTAGTATACGTCAATTTATTCATTCTTCGGATGATAAATGCATCCATTCAGGTCTTGTGCAGTTTCTAAATACTGGACAGTATATCATTTCCCCTGAAGGTAGGATGGGTGTAAGACGTTATTTTTAGTCTTTAGATGTTATGAGTTAGAGCTCCTTTTTTGGAAAAAACATAGGTTAGTCCCTTGAAATGAGTTGATTGTTTGCTTCTTTTGTTGTCTTTAGTAGGTGAAATTTTGAAATTTGAGTAGAAATGATGTATATTTTAACAAGAAAACAAATTAAATTGTCATGAAAAACTAATGAAATAACTAAGTTACAAAGAAAAAAAATACAGGATCTATCAGGTTTTTAAAAAAACAATTGAATTGTCATGGAAAACTAATAGAATAATTAAGTTACAAAAGAATATATATATATATATAGCTTTAAAAGACATATATTAAAAAATAAACTATAGAGATTGATAATTATTGTACTAAAATGTATGAATTCAATAGTAGTTTGCCACAAAAAATTATTGTCGGTGTTAAAATTGGAATATAGTTATTGAACTCGGCTGTATGGGTTGACTTAATAAACTCTTGTATCAAGTTTGAATGACTTGCTAGGTTGGTTCGCAACATGATTGATTTAATCAATCATGTGCTCGATGAGGTTTTTTTTTATTTTTCTTTTGATAGTGAGCCCAACAATTGACGGGCTACAGGCTCGACAAAGGAAATACTTGAAATGAAACCTGCGCCTTCAATATTGGTTTGGAAAAACAAGAAAAGTGAGGAAAGAAAAATAGAAAATGAGATAAATGACAAAACACTCTCTTTCCTCTGGATAAATTAATAATAACATGAAAAAAAAAATGGAGAAGAGGTTCGCTGTTTTCAATGTTTTAAATGGTAAAAACCTGGAGGGAAATCTTTTTGGAAGTTAAAATTACTAAGAAAACATCATTGGTCTAAAACTAGCTAGTTGTTTTTAAAAGGATGAAATTGTAATTTCATCACTCTTTTCCCCGGAGAAAATTTTATTTTTAGTCCTCCCTCCTCTGCCTCTCCCTCTCCTTTCTTTCCAAACAAGAGAAAAATCTTGGAATTTGTGTTTTCCTTCCCATTTGCTTCACCTTTTCTCCTTTCCTAAACACAATGTGAAGATCATAAAGATCATAGAGACAAGCTTAGGTGTCTATCTGATGATGATGATTTTTAGAAAAAGTTAATATTTTTATATTTTTTGTTTAGTTTAGGCTATTCTTGATAGTTTTATTTTTTATAGTTTGTTAGTGATTTTTTTTTGTTTTTCCTTTATTTTCCCAGTTTGTTTAGGTTAGTTTTTGGATTTATTTAAGGAGTTATAAACCTTGTAGAAAAATAAAATATTTAAAAAGAAATATTTAATGATAAAATTATAAATTAAGGTTTCTATGTGATCTTTTCTTTTGAAAAATTTGTGGTATTATATTTATTGTTTTTTCTTGTGTTGTTTCATGTGTGTCAATTAGATGACTAAACTTGATACATGTTTAACACATAGTTATAAAACCTGACTTGGTTAGGCTAGTTAATTCAATAACTTATCGATTATAAATCTTGGTTAGATTTTATTTTAAAATTTTTTTTAAATAAAAAAAATTATTTGGATAAAAACATCAAACTAACCTATCAATCTATATATTAATCCAACAAACTCCTGTCCAAATCTTGAATTAGGATAAACCTTCTGCCCATCTGGTAACTATGATTAGTTTGAGGTTTTGTTATTTCAATTGAAAAGTCAAGCTAAGCTATTTTAATATTTTATTTTATAAATGTAATTGAATTTTTTTTTAAAGTGTTTTTTGTTTGAAAATATATTAAAATAAATTTTTTTTATTTTTTAAAATTTATTTTTTATTTTAGAACAATCTAAAAATAAAAATAATAATTTAAAACTAAAAAAAATTAAAAATGAGATTTGATTGAACGTGAAATATCATCGAAGTAAGACAAAGCTGAGCTGGATGTGGGATCAACAAGGAAAACCTAAATACGCAATCATTTTCTACTCGTCTTTTTTTCCAAACGCACACCATTCGTTTTCCACAACACGTTATCAAATTCCTGTGGTTGAAATTTGAAGTCAAGTGATTTAATTAAAAAAAATACTTTGACAAGTTGAATTCATAAATTTCCTTTCCAGTTTTACCAAAAAAAATGAATCATTTTCTTACCTTGAAACAGAAGACTTTGTCAAATAAAAATTAGTTGCGAACTTTTACATAGTAATTTGTGCTAAAAGTAGGTCCACGAATAATGATACAAAAAAAAAAAAAAAAAAAGAGACCAGACGTGAGGGATGACGAAGAAGGGTTGAGTTTAATTAAATCGTGATTAGTTTGATGATCTCGTTTCTTAAAATTTAATTCAACGCCTAATTGTTTCCTGCAAAAAACTAAAGTAACGTCGGCTAGTAGAAAAATGAACGATATATTTGATTAATTTGAAGCTTAATTTATGGTTTAGACGTTAAAAAATGAATATTATTGATACTTTTATTAATAATACAATTTTTTTAAAAAATTTAACCGTTATAGGCCAATTCAGGTTTTGTAATTATGATTAAATTATAAATATATAAATATTTCGAGAATGAAATCATAAATAAACTTGATTTCATTAACTATGTCATGAATAAGCAAATGAATCACAGGCACGGTCTAGTTTGTCATGATAAATAATAATAATAAAAAAAAAAAGTATAAAAAACCCAAGAACTCCAAAAGCATCCTCCCATAAATAAATCCCCGTGTACCGTGAGCATCTCGCCTTTTACCAAACCATAAAGCCCACTCGCTCCAAACCAGAAACCACCATTACAAATCCAGACCATAACGCCCAAATTTCCTTCAAGTTTTTCAGCAATTTTCCCCTTCATGGGCGCAGCCAAGACCAGGATCCATCCCTTCTTCTTCACCCACAAAACATGCTAGTCTAATCCCCACAAAAAATGACCAAACCTCCTTTCATGTCCAGATGGTTCTCTGATCTATATTGGAAACCTCTCCTCTTCACCATCCCTCCTCTCACTCTCCTCCTTTTCCTCACCGTCTCTTTGACACCCATCAACCCTTTTTCCTCTTTTGCCCCCTTCGCTTCCCACTTCCTCAATAAAACCGCGTCCGTGAACACCCTCTCCCCCGCCGCCACCACCACAACGACAACAACAACATCGATTTATTCCTCAATTGCTCCCCCGAGTTTGGCGCCCGTGAATCGCAGTGCGTCAACTTCGTTGAACGATGAGTTGGGTCGGTCTAGAATGGCGGTGTGTTTGGTTGGTGGGGCCAGGAGGTTTGAACTGACTGGACCCTCCATTGTCAAGAATATTCTCCAAGTGTATCCAAATTCAGACCTGTTTTTACACAGTAATTTTGACGACAAAGCCTTCAAATTTTCTCTCTTGAAGTCTGTTCCTAGGCTTGCCTCTGTCCGGATCATCCATCCTAAACCTCTGCTTGAGACCTTGCCTCAGCTCCGTGTCCTCACTGCTGCTAACTCTCCTAATGGCATACAGGTCTGCTTCCCCTTTTACCTTTCCTTGATTTGCTTTATATTTTGCTTTGAATTCCATTCTCAAAGTTGGTTTTTGTTTTAATTCATTTTCTGTATGTTAATGATGGATTAACTCTCTTTTTTATTCTTTTTTTTTTCGTATAATTACATTATTTATCTAATTTGTTTCCACAAATTACAATTTATGGAAATTTTTTTGGTCTCTTCTTATGTTTTCTCTTCAAATTTATGATAAAGTTGTGAGAATTTTCTGACTTTTATTTTTGTTTTTATAAATAGTTCCATAGCCTTTGGACTGTTGTAATTGCTGAAATTTCAAGGAAAGAAACAAATTTTCGAATACGTCCATCACCCTATATATAAATTTCCAGGAACAGTTCATATCTATATATATATATATATATATATATATATGAACTATTACTGAAAACGTGTTAGTAAAGTTCAATCACCATGCAGTGTTTTACACTCCGTTAGAAAGTGATTTTAAAAAATTTTGAAAATTTATTTATTTATTTATTTATTATTTTAAATTAATATATTTTTGATGATTTTGTTCTTAGACGACGAGAGGGAACAGCTGCATCTAATTTCATTGATTCGGGAACATGTATTATATATTGATATAAAAAATAATTTTTAAAAACAAAAAATATTATTTTAATATATTTTAAAATAAAAAATATTTTAAAAAAACATCCTTATAATACAGTAAAACATCCTTATAACACAGTACTTGTCGTTTTGGTACTCGAATAACGGACAAAACGAAGTTGAATTCATGAGTGTGTGTCGTTTATAATTGTTTCAGGGCCTGCTTCAATATTTTAATCTCGTAGAAGGATGTCTGACAATAATCCAGGAATACCAAAGCCTAAAGGGTTTTAAGTATGACTGGATAATCCGTACCCGTGTTGATGGGTACTGGAATGCTCCATTGGGGCCTGAAAATTTCATCCCGGGTCACTATCTGGTTCCACCAGGATCTACTTATGGTGGCCTTAATGACCGGCTTGGCATTGGTGATCTTAACACCTCAACAGTAGCCCTTTCGCGTCTTTCGCTGGTTCCCCAGCTTGACGCTGCTGGATTTCGTCAACTCAACTCAGAAACTGCTTTTAAAGCCCAGCTTACTACACAAGGTGTTCCTTTGGTTACTAAAAGATTGCCCTTTTGTATTGTTACTGATCGTAGATACGAGTTTCCTCCTAAACGGTTCGGGGTGCCGGTGGCTGCATTGTCGAGTCCCGGCCCGTTAAGTGGTGCGAAATGCAGGCCTTGTAATCCTGTTTGTGAAGGGACTTGTGTAGGTAAGGTTATGACATCGCTTCATAAGGGTTGGAGTTGGACTAACTGGGAAAACGGGACACTTAAGTTATGTGATGCACATGGTGAGTGGGAGAGGCGGTGGGAAAAGATTTTTGATAGAGTTGCTGGGAAGGAACTTGCCTCCGGAAGGAAGAGGATTATGGGTCTAAAGGAGAAGCAATGTTTGGATGATTTTAATGAAATGAAGAAAAGGGCTTTCAAGTGGGATAGTCCTCCAGTGGAGGAGATATGTAGATTAGGCCTTGGACAGAATTAGAGGGGCAGAATCTTGATTATTTATTTTGGAGGTTAATTTCTTGTTAAAGTATAGGAATTAAGAGGGTTTTTGGGCAGGGATTTTTTTTTTATAAAAAAAATAGTACATTGGATCATACACTTCATAGTGATTTCTTACTGTTCCTTAAAAGTTATAATTACAGGACTAGAGGAGTAGTCTTAAAGTTTCATAATGTTGTGTTACTCTTTGATGTGAGAACAGTCCCACCAAATCCAAACTAAATATTATAGGCAAAATCAAGACAACTTCTGATCTGCTGCTGCCACCCGCTAATCATCATCGAGGGAAACTAAGATTTGTGGTGCTGAATTTTTTCCTCGGTGACAGCATCTACACTGCCAAAAGCAGATTTTTCATAAACAGCTCAAAAGGACTGTCATTTAAAATTTTTATAGCTCAGCAGTCTATCTTGTTCCCAAATATTAGTAATTTTATTTTATTTTTAAGATAGATTTAAAGTAGTATAAATAAAGATATTTAGCTTGCATTTGAGTAGAATATTATATTCTCATAACTGTACTTGGTTTTAATTTTATTTTTTTATATTGTATAATAAGAGGGAAACCATACAAGACTTCGCAATTCATCACAAACAACATAAACAATTCCAAGAAGTAAATCATATAATTTTTTAATTAAATTATTATTTTACTGTTTGTTTGTACCATTTTTTTTTATTTTTTTTATTTATATGGGTGTCCGGGCCAGTTTACGTGTACCACGACTAATCCCACGGCCCACTGAACATCCTGCAAACCTAGTGAACATATAAGGCGCCGCGGGGATAACAGGCGTGTACAAGGAGAAGGTTTGAATCCAGGTGCAGAGAAAGAAAACAAGTCTCTTCCACCACTAGATCAATACCTCAAGTGTATTTTTTATACCATATTACTAGGTCAATGCCTCAAGTGCATTTTTTATACCATATTTTTATCAACCTCCACATGATTCCACAGATCTAAGTTGACTTCTACATGTGGTAAAATGAAAAACACAGAAAGCAACTTGATATCTACGCCAAGCAGTCAAATGTTTGCTACCCATGACTTTAAGGGGAAAAAACAAAACAAACAAGACTTCGAACTCAGTCAAAGACAAATCCTATGATCGAAACAGTTCCATGAATTAATGGCTGATGAATACAACGTAAGGGTTTCAACCTTGCTCAGTAAATTAACATAAATAAACTATGAGAACAATAACAAAATCATTGAAAAAAAAAAACCACAAAATCAACTTTAAAAATCAAATCATACAACCAGGAGCAAAGCCTGGGAAATCTCTTGTAGGGGCCAGGGCCTGCAAGCCCTGTCTCCGCCGCTGCATAAATATAAAGATTCAACTCTCAGATGCCAAACTAACCATGCCCGATGTGATACGAAGTATATAGTTCATAAATTGCATCAAGCCAAAATTAAATTAAGTTCAAATCCAAACCGTCTACGAAATATGAAGCTGGCATGAATAAAAAATAATGGCCGAAGGAACCACATAAAAAACCATGGGCCATTCGTTTGTGCCACTACAAAAAACAAAACCAACTGGGTCCATGAACATGCAGCATCAACCTGCTACAAAGGAGACTAGATAAAAACAGTAGTCCCCATGTGCATCCATCTATCTATCTATCTATAAAGTCAAACTCTAAGCCCAGGTAGGATAAACATAGCTACGAGGATCATAGCCATAAGCAGAGCCATAGCCATAGTAAGAGGGTGGTCTCTTCGGATAGTAACTGGGCATGGCATAACCTGGGTGATAGCCTTGGTGATATGCTGGCCCTGGCTGATGGTAGCCTCCTCGGGGGGGATACTGGTAGCCATTGTTCATGTAAGGATTCATGTTCCCTGTCTCGACCCAGCATATGTCTGCATGTTTTCCTCCTTTTGATAACTTTTTAAGCAGCTTGTTTGGATCCACTCTACCTCTGATGTAAGCCATGCCTTGTTCAACATCTATGGCGTAACTAACCCCTGAAGAAGATGGCAGTAAATTAATTTGCAATATCCAATCCATTGACTAATTAGAGATGAGATAATGGATGGAAATAAAATTAAGTACTTGGTTACCTTTGATTCTTTTCAGTACTTTGGTTAATGTCCTATGCCATTCAGGGTCTTTGGTCTCCACTTTCAAGCCACAAGACTGCAAGAGAATTAACAAGTCATTAAAAATTGTAAAAGAAGAAAAAAAAAAAAAGAAGAAAATGATAATGGATGGAAGTGACAAGTATAAACAAAGGCTAACCATGTTCGAGTTGAGATGTGAAGCCATTACGCTCTCAAGAATTACAAGAGTTGACTTAACTTGGCTATGGAGTATATATGGGGCAAAAGGGATTGCTGAAAGACGTGCTAGGGTTTTTGGATCGTGTAGGTATTTATAGATTTTCTAAACGGATTGAAAATGAAAAAAATTAGTCAAGCAAAGACAAAATCTATTGCATTAATTGCTTTTTAATCGGAGAAGATGATTGAAAATTAAAAGATTTACTTTCCCTTCCAGAAATTATATTTGGGTGTTGATATTTCCCAAGCCCAAGCCCAAGCCCACGAACATTAAAGACGATCGAGCAAAAAGTGGAATGTGATTTTTAATTAAGATTTTAAAAATCTTTCACTTTTTGAGAGTGGGATGTGATTTGTGTGAAAGCATTTTAAATTATATATTAGCTTTCATAAGATGATGAAATGCTTATTTTATTTTAAAAAATAAAAATAATTTCAAATGTTTTAAAACTAACTAGCTTCGGTTATTTTTATTTTATACGTAGCTTTTAGCTAGTGTTTAATTACATAATTAATAATTTTAAAAATCTCAAAATTAACTAATCTCAATTATTTTGTTTTAAGTATATTGGATCTCGGATTGTATGGATATTAATTAAATTGGTTAGTTGTTCTATTTACTTAAAAAAACCATATAATGTTTTAATTATTTTTTTGACTTATATTTTTTCTTGCGGTATTTGTGTGTTTTCTAAAGAAACAATTCATTTATTTAAAAAAAATATATATTTCATTTCTTTTAAAAAAACTACTGAATTTAAATTACATATTTAATAATAATTTAAATTTGAGTAATTTTACAATCAACACCGCATAATGTTTCATTACCAAACAATTTTTAATGTGTTTAACCCTCCTATGATAACACAACAAAAACCAGATATATATATATATATATTCAAGATTATTTTCTCACTAATAAACCAAATAATTTCTCTGGCTAGTGGCAGTGCTTTGCACAATTAGTTCTAAGTTCTAGCTCCCATT
>Ga0307515_10015237_pt1 | contig 14180 bp, 13 predicted proteins | sample 17_EM_MG_FD_194513 | JGI IMG/M metagenome (GOLD analysis project Ga0307515, IMG submission 194513) | Populus trichocarpa ectomycorrhiza microbial communities from riparian zone in the Pacific Northwest, United States - 17_EM | ecosystem: Host-associated > Plants > Roots > Unclassified | place...
CTCTGTTTCATGGTGGGCCCCATTTGAATTTTTCTCTGGGGTTCCTGAGGCCTCTGTGTCTAGCAATAGCATGTGGAGTGTTTCCTCCTCGGACAGTGCATCCTCCTCCTCAGGCACAGCCAGAAAATTTTCAACAGGGTCCTTGTAATTAGAGAGAACTGTTGTAGACGTTAAGAGTGCCAAATAATTTTTTTCATTGGCCTAGCCTTAGGTTTTCTCTCAAAAGTTGCTATCTCACTTAAATGCAAGCGGCGCGGGCCCATGATTTTTCTTATACAATATAGAATTTATTAATGACGTTTTATGATTTTTATTTAGGCAACAAAGTGAAATCCTATTTTTTGGCCAAAAGTGGCCGGCAGTCGGAAATTTTTTTGGTCAAGCTCGCTGCAACGGGTTGTATCTAACAAATAAATCTGATATTTTTGAAATGTAGAATAAATAGATAAGGATAAATTCAAAACAAAATTCAATATATAACAATAACAATAAATACTGTACTTTCGGGCTCAACAGGCCAATGGCACTTGCGATGCCTATAGACAAACAAGACTATCTGTAAATAGTTTACCAGCAGTATTTTAGTCTAATGTGTGCATCGCGAGGAGTCCGTGCTTGTTGCTGCTGCCCCTGAGCCGAGACTATAGGAAGTTCCATTCTGGTTTCGTCTACTTTGGGTGGTCTAATAGGGAACACAGGGTCTCCACTTCGAACTTTTCCTCCGACGGTGGTGTGACTGTCGTGGCCGTGGCCGACGAAGCATTGGCCTGGGACTAGTGGAGAGAGCATGCGGGACCATATGACTAATTGAAATTCCCCGATAGGAGGCTGTTGATCTCGCTATTTCCCCCACTGGCGCTTCCATAGTCCGGACGAGGGTTGAGACATCTCACGAATGGGACACATTTGGGTCGGCCAAGGGGAACGGCAGTAAGGAGAAAACCGGAGATCCGTCACCAATACGAGAATCAACTCGGAGTTGCTCGCCAAGATGTTCGACGATCCTCGGGACTTCTGCTACCAAGACCTACGACGCAATCAATATGAGAGAAGATGGTTATGTCTGCTCACACACCTAACTCTGGTCTCGTTCTTCGTCTGTGGTCAGCAGAGGAGTCAACCTGCTCGAATTCTCTGAAGACGCTCTCCGGCTTCCGCCCCTCGAGCGGAATCCCAGGCCCAATATCGCTGACAACAACCTCGGCTGCAACGTGTCCTTCAGCTCGGGGTCCATTCGGTTCGTCAAATACGTGTGCTTGTCACTGTGACGGATTCACGCGGGGTGGCACTTCAAAGGGGTAGGGAAGGAGAGTTCAAAACGGGGATAGTATGGAGTCCATAGTCAGATCATTGTAATTGAGTACTCTAGAATTCGTGAAAGCAGCGTAGTGGGTGCACCGTACGGGTGTGGCTCCAGACCAAATTAGGTTTTTATAATGTAGAGAAGTGAGATAGAGCGTTGTGGAGGGTCATGGATGAGGCCGAGGTCAAGCGAAGGTGTCGTGAGTTGGTCGTTTCATTAGATCGCCACCTATAGAATGGCTGTTGTTAAGAGGGGTGGTGGCGTCAGGTAGATTTGGTGTGTGTCGATACTCGGGTTGCTCTTCGGTGCTGGTAAAATCACACTCGGTCACAGAATGGTCAAGAAGATCGAAGTGGGTTCGGTGTTGAGGTCGAGAGACGGGATGGGTTTCTAATAACGGCACTACTGCGGTAATACTGGGGCTGTCTTACACGTGGGATGTTGACTGGATGTGGAAACGTGAAAACCGCAGCGCAAAGCCGACACGAAGGCGGATAGGCAACGAGAGGATAGCCAGGAAAAGTCAGGCATTTACTACATGAGAAATTGGAGCATTTAGCGCTTGCTCACTTTGGGAAAACGGTGTAATGCTTACCTCAGATCGAAATCATTTCCCGAGTTTCATTACTCTCCAGAAGCAACCCCTCCTCCTCGTCGCTAGAGTACTCGTCAAAGTGAGTAGAAGAGTACTCTGACCTGGACTTGACTGATAGCCTCTTTGGCGGCATGGTCGATGCTGGAAGAACGACATGGGGACACAAAGTCCTCGTCCTCGTCTTCGTCTGGGCCTTCGTGGAATGCAAATTATGGGTGGCGAGTGCGCGACGGATGTCATCGTCAATGTTCGACGCGGTCCCCACTCCAAGCTTCCGCGGTCTCGGTGTGCGGCGGCGTCGGGGGCAGTAGCTTCAAGTCTGGTGCGTCACCTTGGAGGGTACATCCATGTGTGGAAGTGGCCGGTGAAAGCGAGTACACAGGGCAATGGGTTGTGGTTGTGTTGGTAGAGCGGCAAAACGGTGGCATGTGGGGTGAACAAGGAACAAGGAGGATAGAAGCCGTGGTTGTGGCGGTGTCATGGGAATGGACATTATTGCCGATTGTACATCGCACAGCTGCGTCCTTAGGGCTTAGGGTCGGTTAGCTCGCCCTTCTTTGACAACAGCGAGGCGGCCGCATTTCAATCCACTCTTCATTCACCTTTGACTAGCTGTAATCGATCTCACTGATCCCACGTTCCAAGTGGCCTCTAACGCGCGACCTGGACCTTTCCCCTCTCCCTATCCTCGGCTCGAAGGTAAACCAACATGGCCACTCAAGCACCCAAGCCAATCCACTTGTGAGCACCCAGACAGCTAGCGCAGCATTCTTCTCTGACCACCGAAAAGCTTGCATTTAGATCGTGCGGCGCTTCACTCCGATCTAGGTCACACCGCTGATTTGTGCGTCATACAGAAATCACTCTGCAAGATGGTCAAAATTCGGTATATCATCTGGCGCTGTTTGTGGGAAATCAGAAGATAGAATTACGGAAGAATGCTACCCACGCCTGGGCACCAATCCAACTCGTGTACGTCCCTTGTTCTCGCTATATATGCACACTGAGTGCTCTGTGTTCGTAGAGATATTTCTCCGACATCCAAAATGCGCGTGAAGATCCAAAGGGTCACAATGCTTCTGTTCAAGGAAAAGAAGACACAGGCAAATGAAGATATCGACCTACAAGGGCTCTCCGATGAGTATTGGGGTACCACAGACCATGAGTTTATTGTACAGAGTCAGTCGTGATGACCGATTCATCCGTTCATGTCTAACAAAAAGGCAGAGGACATTGCCATTGGAAGCACTCATGTGCCTCTAGAATTAAGATTCTCTGCGGGTGCTACCGTTCGTCACCTTACCACCAGGCACCTCAGCCAGCTAACAATGTTCGCATAGACGGAATCTCTACGCGAGTCGCTCCAAGAACTTGAAGCATTGATGGAGAAATACAACCCACTGATGAGTAAATCGATGGAGAGGAATTTGGGAAGAGGGATTCAACTTGGCGCTGCACTCGCTGAGGTTAGCTCTGCCGTTTGAAAACCTGCAGGACGTTGACACCCCTTAGTTGGATCCGATCGCAAAGGTTGTCCTCGGTGTTGCCAAAGTCATATTCGAGGTTCGTGCTCTCTAGTGGCGAATCAAACCAGAGGTAACGCTTGATCATGCAGCTCCTGAAGGAACAAAACAAATACGATCAGATGCCATCTATCCTGTTGGATCAGTTGCAGCGTGTCTCGCCTTTGGCGGACAAGGTCGCAGACGAAATCGTCAGTGAAGAGACAGATATCTTGGATAAAATAGTACCGCGAATGTTCGAAGCAATGCAAACGATCGCCAAATTTTTATGCGAGTACGTCAGGCATGGGCGATTCAGTAGGTTGTCACTGTTCTGGATTTCGCAAATGCTGATGATCGCAGAGCGAACAAGAGAAGCGCTGCTTCATTCGAAGGACAAAGAAACGATGGAGAAACTGGGTGAAGAGTTAGCAAACGTCATTGAAGATTTCCTGCGTGCAGTCGATGTCGAGACTCTGCGCCTAGCCAAAAGGATTGGTAAGCACACGTTCTCCCAATATCGTGCGAGCCCATTCTTAGTAGCTTTGTGTAGAGCAAGAGCTTCTACTTAGCCGGCTTGAACCCATCAAGACCGGGTATGACAGGGCCCTCCGCTGTATGAAAAATACCCGCAAATCTCGCCTCGAAGGAATCGTAGATTGGGTAGCCAATGAATCACAGGAGAAGGATCTTCTCCAGAGCAATACATACTGGGTCTACGGCTTACCCGGAATCGGCAAAACATCGTTAGCTCATTCGATCTGTGCACGGCTCCATGATAAAAGGCAGCTTGCTGGGGCCTTTTTCTGCCGGAGGGATGATCCGAACTTGTGCGAGGCCAAGAATGTCCTCCCGACTCTCATCTTCAAGCTCGCGGAAATCTTCCCCCCCTTTCGAAAGATTGTGGCAAACCACCTTCGTAACGACCCGAATCTGACACCAGGGTCGATGAAGGGCTCACTCTTCCTTGACCTGCTCAATAACCTTCGTCAACGGCCAAACGATTTCCTCGTCTTTGTCATTGACGCATTCGACGAATGCGGCGACGATCGTAGTCGTCCACGCCTCTTGAGGCTTCTCACAGACGCGGCTACACATGCTTCGTGGCTGAAAATTATCATCACCAGCAGACCCGAAACCGATATCCAACAGTTCTTTACCCAATCGTCGTACTTGGGATATGATCTGGCTACAGATCAAGAAGCCAGTGGTGATCTGCGAACCTTCGCTCGAAGCGTGTTTGGCCCAGTCGGCCGAAAAAGGCATCTCTCAGAGGATCCTTCCGAGCCTTGGCCAGAAGATACGCTCTTGGACAAAATCATCTCTCGGGCGAGTGGCCTCTTCATCTTCATCAAGACCCTTGTTCTCGCCCTTGAGCAGTTTGCGGACCCCACAGAATTTTTGAAGGTAGCCTCCGAAGATTCAGCTGGTCCTGGGGCGGAGGCTCTATACGCTCTTTACTCAAGTATCCTATGGTCGCGAATAAAGGATAGTAAACCCGAGTTCCGGGGGATGATTGGAGTCCTTCTGACAGCGGCTCCATACCGCGCCCTATGCGAGGAGACAATTGCAGAGCTAGCGGGAGTAAAATCAAGCCTCGTGAAAACGTGGGTGGATGGCCTCAGCTCTTTGCTATATCGAGACGAAGGGGCCAATAGAGGGGTTCGTGTCCGGCATTTATCAATTTCGGAATTCCTTGTCAGTAACCACTGTCCCCGCGACTACCGAATCAACCTCCGGGACGCAAACACGCAGCTGGGAATTGATTGTCTCAAGACAATGGTTTCCCAACTCCGTTTCAATATCTGCGGGCTCGAAGACTCCCGACTCGCGAATACAGACATCAAAGATCTCTCATCCCGAATCAAAGAGAATGTTCCCGACTGCTTGCAATATAGTTCTCTTTATTGGTCAAATCACCTTTGTTTTGCTCCCGACAATAATGTTCGGCGGGTGTGGGATAGCTTGGAAGAATTCTTTGAAGGATTGTGGCCATTATTTTGGATTGAAGTACTTAGCATTTTGGGAAAGGTTCCCGTGGGTGCTTCGAGCATTCGAACCGTGATATCGTGGGCCAAGGTCAGTCCAGCTCCAGCTTGTATTGGGGGTATTTCTGATTGGCAGTAGAATGGAGATCCCACGCTACTTGAGAGAATTCAGGACGTTTGCCGTTTCATCATCGCGTTTCGCACCCCCATCTCTCTCAGCGCTCCGCACACGTACCTCTCAACGCGACCCTTCTTGCCCTTACAGTCGACTTTATCAAAGACCTTCAGCACGAGGTTTACTAAGTGCATCAAGGTGGTGAGAGGGAGATTGTCGACATGGCCAGCACCGCCATTGGAGTGGATTGGGCACACTGGCGTGATTAATTGCATGAGCTATTCACCTAATGGGCGGCAGATCATTTCCGGATCCTCCGACATGACGATTCGAATCTGGGATGCTGAGACCGGTGCTATAATTGGTGAGCCCCTTAAGGGGCACACCCGCGGGGTGACTTGCATTGCCTACTCTCCGGATGGCCAACACATCATCTCTGGAGATGACACAACGATTCGAATCTGGGATGCCGAGACTGGTGCTGCAGTTGGCAACCCTCTGGAGGGACATAACGAGCCTGTGTTGTCCGTCGCCTACTCTCCAAATGGGCGGCATATCATCTCTGGATCTGATGACAATACGATTCGAATCTGGAATGCCGAGACTGGTGCTGCAGTTGGCAACCCTCTGGAGGGGCATAGCAAATATGTGTCGTCAGTCGCCTACTCTCCCGATGGGCGGCATATCATCTCTGGATCGTGGGACGGGACGATTCGAATCTGGAATGCCGAGACTGGTGCTGCAGTTGGCAACCCTCTGGAGGGACATAGCGGGCCTGTGTTGTCCGTCGCCTACTCTCCAAATGGGCGGCATATCATCTCTGGATCTAATGACAATACGATTCGAATCTGGAATGCCGAGACTGGTGCTGCAGTTGGCAACCCTCTGGAGAGGCATAGCAACTTTGTGTCGTCAGTGACCTACTCTCCCGATGGGCGGCATATCATCTCTGGATCGGGGGACAGGACGATTCAAATTTGGAATGCCGAGACTGGTGCTGCAGTTGGCAACTCTCTGAAGGGGCATAGCCACTATGTGTCGTCAGTCGCCTACTCTCCCGATGGGCGGCATATCATCTCTGGATCTGGTGACAAGACGATTCGAATCTGGAATGCCGAGACTGGTGCTGCAGTTGGCAACCCTCTGGAGGGGCATAGCGGCTGGGTGTTGTCAGTCGCCTACTCTCCCGATGGGCGGCATATCACCTCTGGATCGTGGGACGATTCGATTCGAATCTGGAATGCCGAGACTGGTGCTGCAGTTGGCAACCCTCTGGAGGGGCATCGCTCCCGCGTGACGTCAGTCGCCTACTCTCCCGATGGGCTGTATATCACCTCTGGATCGTGGGACGAGACGATTCGAATCTGGAATGCCGAGACTGGTGCTGCAGTTGGCAACCCTCTGGAGGGGCATAGCGGCTGGGTGTCGTCAGTCGCCTACTCTCCCGATGGGCGGCATATCATCTCTGGATCGTGGGACGGGACGATTCGAATCTGGAATGCCGAGACTGGTGCTGCAGTTGGCAAACCTCTGGAGGGACATAGCGAGCCTGTGTCGTCAGTCGCCTACTCTCCCGATGGGCGGCATATCACCTCTGGATCTGGTGACAAGACGATTCGAATCTGGAATGCCGAGACTGGTGCTGCAGTTGGCAAACCTCTGGAGGGGCATAGCAAATATGTGTCGTCAGTCGCCTACTCTCCCGATGGGCGGCATATCATCTCTGGGTCTGTTGACAAGACGATTCGAATCTGGAATGCCGATACTGGTGCTGCAGTTGGCAAACCTCTGGAGGGACATAGCGAGCCTGTGCGGTCCGTCGCCTACTCGCCCGATGGGCGGCATATCATCTCTGGATCTCATGACAACATGGTTAGAATCTGGGACGCCAACACTCATACTGCGGTTGGTAGACCTCTGGAGGGAGAAATTGCGACTGCGCTGCCCATTGCTTCCTCTCCCAATCAGCAGCACATTACTTCTGGATCTAATAGCAGTACCATCCGTGTGTCGAAGCCATTTTTGCAGCAGCCATCCTCCTCTTGTAATCCACCCCATGTTCATTTCTATTCACGGCCTGACTCGGAGGGTTGGGTCAGAGACTCAGACGGCGGCTTACTCTATTGGGTACCCCTAGATTGTCGTAGAGGCCTCCATACAGCCATTCTCATTACAATTCCCTTCATACCTGATGGTCGACTAGTTTCTCTTGATTTTAACGACTTTGTCTTTGGAACTGCTTGGCAACAAATTTTCAACAGTGCACAGCGCTAACCATGCTTTCCTCGTAACCTTTTGTATAAATTGGTGTATGAAATGATCTGTGGTTATTGAAGCTCGATCCCCGTCTTCCTTACAGTAAGCTCCTCATTTTGTCCCAATGCATCCGACATCATTCGTGATAGCACACCAGAATAGTATTTATTTGCAAAGACAACCAACCAGCGAGATGTACGCGGCAGGTACGGAAGAGACGGAGAATCATGCAAAGAGGGGAGGTAGGACTTCGAGGACCCAGTAGACAATGGGGGAGACAGAGACGAGTCATGAAAAAGAAAAGAAGAAACATTGCACTAGTATTCAGAAGCAGATGTGAAGATCGAAATCGTGAATGTTCTTTGAGTATATACTTAGTCAGGAGACGTTTACAACCGATACCAAAAGAGATTGAGATTGAGAGAGTGGAGCTGAGGTGCCACAGAATACGAAGAATGCTTGTCTCTTCTGGAAAGGCTGGGGGGATATTCTTTTGGAAGATGGAGGGACAAACACAAAAGCAGCAGCGGGCCGCGGAGTCTAAAAAAAGTGTGGAAGAACGAAATGGAGCGAACGAGAATACACTAAGTCGGTTGGACCATTTCATCGAGAAAACACGGAGAGCAAAAGAGAAGAGCTTTATGTGACATAGTTGGTTTAGGGCCAGGGAGACGACAGTCTTGGAGTGGTAAAGAGAGAGGAGCAGGCAGGCGCGAACGGCGAGGAGCGGGTTGGTTGCTTTTGTTTCAGAATGCCCACAGTATTGTGCCATGGGGAGAGGGGGAGGAGGTAGACGGCGCTGTGAGTCGTAGTGTTGGGTTGTTGACTCAAGCGCAAGAATGATAATGTCGAATGTCGAATGTCGAGGTCGCCAGAGAGCCGCGCGACTTCCACAGGCGGTCATTGTTGTACTGGGATTCGTTGCGGGTGATATGTACGATAAGGAGCCGGAGCCGGAGCCGGATTCGGATGTATGTGTGGATGTTTGTGTGGGTCGGGGGGTTGCAGTCGAATCGAAAGAGGCTTGCGTAAACCGGTATTACACAAGCTCAATTCCATCCCCTAATTGCTTAGGTACACCTCGACGCATACGCTCCAGCACCACCAGTCGCAGTCGCAGTCGCAGTCGCGCCGTGAGCACCGCTCGCATGGCCTGTACCTCCACCAGCGTAGAAGGAGGACAACCCAAGGAGCCCATTAACGCCCAAGGAATCTCCCGCAGCCGAACAGGGACGACGGGGTCCTCCACCTGCACCACTTCCGATCGTACCGTTGCCACGGCCAACGCTGGGGAGGCCATAGAGTGAGCTCCCACGAAGGGTATCGGGCGCAGCGGGGACCTGTGCTCGCGTCATCGAAATCGAATCCTCCAACACCGAGCGCACCACCAGGCGTGGCACCTCCGTTGCTCATACCCATTCCAAGGACACGCACAGCACCACCAAGCGGTCCATGTCGTCATAACACGCCAAATCCTCCATAGGCAGCACCACCAGGACAACGACCGAGGGCCAAGACATCATAACCGCGGCCTCCGCCGCCGTATCTACCACCATAGTAGCCATATCCTTCGCCCTGGCCGAACTCACCCCCAAGGGGTGGTGGGGGCGAATACATTCCCGCAATGTCTGTACGCCCCCTCCTCCGTTGTGCATGTATCCACCTCCAATGCCGTTGGAATAGCGTGTCCCGTAGGCGTTGGGTGGTGGTGGGTGGGACCCGCGGCTGGAGGGATGGGCCGCAGTTGATGAGCTGCTCCTCCGTTCGGAGTTAGACCACCCCCATTGTTGAGAATGTCACCCTGAAGGCGTTCAATGATGCGATTGACTTGATCGTTGGTCAAGGGTTCCTTCGGGGACTGGAGTGGCGGTACCCGGTGGGGAAGGTCCGCTATTAGGGTTTGGAGGTGATTGCAGGGTTGCAGACACAGCCGGAGGGGCGGGGTTGGGGCGGCGGAGGAACGATCTAGAAATGGACATGTAGCGGTCAGGTAAACAGAGGTATCAGGAGTAATAAAGCTACACACTGCCGGTCCCAACTCAGGCGGACCCTACTGCCACAATAGCGAGCTCTGTATCGGCCCTTCGGACAAATTGGACGATTTGCTGGGAGGGACCTCGGCCTTAGGAGACGTGTGTATTAGGGACAATGGAGAGACGCACAAGAGATGAGATCAACCACATACGTAGTGAAATGGGCTAAGTGGCGCGAAGAAGGTCCTCAGGTAGCAAACCGTTGATTAAAGTTGCGGCCGCAGGGGGGGTGATACACACCGTTGGTCCAAAGGGGGACTCGGGTCGGGACCTACTGAGCAGGTGCTCACGCATTGTACGAGTGTGGACCACTCTTGAATCTGAGCGGGAGAAAATCCAGGGGGAGGCAAGATGCCGGGTTATTCGGATGAGGGCCTTGCGGAGAGTACTGACGATACCGGACCACGGTGTTGGATAGCCGCGCGATACGGGCGACGAGACTCGGGTGCAATTCGTTTTCTTTGAGATCTGAGATGTGTTCGTGACGCAACGAAGGCGTTGGGTCGTCAGGGGGCGACAACGGGGATATTGCTGGCCTTGCAGACTGTGTCGGGGACTCTTCTTAGTCGGCGGTTGCAGCCTTGTTCTTCGCCGTAGCATGTGACAAGCGCAATGAGATGGGATACCGAAAAGTCAGAGAGGACACATTTTGCAAACTGAAAACATCACATACTGGGGCGAGAGTTGCAGTAGAGGTTTTGTATATCTGTGAGTGCGCAGATGTGATCGGGGGTGGGGAAATCGTCACGTAGACTGAGATTGGGATTGCGGAAGACATTCATGAGGTCAGCGTTGGTGACATCGCCAGCAAGGTCGCCGGGGACGATGCTGTACCCGATGGCGTTGTCGAGAGGGCTGTTAGAATTTGGAAGCAGCATTGGGTGGCGCGTTGGTTACGGCCCACGGCGGGAGGACGAGGCTGCGCGAGGCTGAAAAACCTGGACGAGGTAGTGCTCGTCTATCCAAGGCTCAGATCACCAAAGGTGGGAAGTCGTGGTCTGTGATTTGATGCCCGGGCGAATGGGAGATGAGGCGGTGGCGAGATCGTCGTCGATGTAGGTGTCGGTGGGGGGTTGTGGAACAGCGGGGTGTGGAGGGTGAGATTTGCGGACGTTGTGTTATTTGTGGTTGGTGGTTGGAGCGAAGCGAAGTTATGTCATGCATCCGTTAGACGAGATAGCAAGCAGAGTGTCTATATACATAGTAATAATGATATGTACAATGCGAAAAAGTGAAGGGAATGCGTTTCTGCTTGGAAAAAAAGGTTCGAGTGCATACCTGGCCGGTGATGTCGTCTTTTTGACTGGTTTCGAGGTCGAAGTGGTTATAGATGGTGTCCCTGACCGTTTAGATGCATTTAAGCGTGTCTGAATGGTCGGGGTCATTGCAACGGGCGTTGGGTAACGAAAAAGGGCTTGCGACGGGGACAGAGTCGTTCTGGGGGGATAGAAACAACGTCAGCACTAATAAACGCACTCTAAGACGCAGTGCGCACCTTTCTGGGGGCGTCCTCGACGTCTCTTTGGGGGGCGCTGACAGCCACCGTCGATCGAGGTGGATTGTCGGGTGCAAGAGGTGTAGAAATGGTGAAGGAGGGGTGATACTCGTCGGAATCCTAGTCTCCGGCGTCCTGTGATTCGTCTGAAGCGCCGTCAATGAGTTGCAAGGCTTCGTCGTCAGATAGCGCCGCTGCGCATTGCACAGCTTGAGAAAGCAGACCGAAAAATTCTTTCGGTACGTAGGAGATGGAATAGCGGGTGCATGAAGCCCAACGCAATTTTGGTCAGCGTCCGGGCCTGCGTTCGTAACCGTGTGACCGTAACTCACCCCGACGAGGCTGCGGTGATACCATTACAACAGCGAAAAATACTGTGATGAACAAAGAAATGACTATATGTTTTTAAAGGAGCGACGGGGATGATGCCGAATTTTGGGCCAAAACCGAGCAGTGGTCAAGGTTTGCGTTGTTTCTTTGTGCTTCCTTTATGGAATAAGTGCGGGATAGGGTAGGGTCGTTCCTTTGTGGGAATAGGTACGTAATAAGTATGGATTATGTAACAGTAGACATCGTTTTTTCACAGGCTATTCCCGATTTATTTACCCCTGGAATAACTACCTCCACCCGTTGTGCGTTGTAACAATAAATACTGTTTCGGGCTCAACGGGCCAATGGCACTTGCGATGCCTATAGACAAACAAGACTATCTGTAAATAGTTTACCAGCAGTATTTTAGTCTAATGTGTGCATCGCGAGGAGTCCGTGCTTGTTACTGCTGCCCCTGAGCCGAGACTATATATAGGAAGTTCCATACTGGTTTCGTCTACTCTGAGTGGCCCAATGGGGAACACATGGTCTCCTACTTCGAACGTTCCCTCCGACGGCGGCGTGATATTTCGTGGCCATGGCCGACGAGGCGCTGGCCTGGGATGGTCGAGGGAGCACGCGGGACCATATGACTAATTGAAATTGCAACTCGGTTTTGTAGCGACATTGTTTTTACAGGGAATAATGGAGGGATCATAGAAAAGCGAGAGCAAGGGTCCAACGATCCATCATATCTGTTCCTCATCTGCAGCTTCAACCCACGAATACCCCTTGAAACTTTATGGGGTACGCCTATTCCATAACCTAAGTACTACATCTCATTCCCTTTCGTTGAAACCAGAACCCGAGTTCCAATCGATCGCGCGCCGAATCGTAAAGTAGCCTGAACGTGTATGACTCGTTTGGTCTAGTTGGGTGTGTCTGTGTTTTGCACATTTCCCTGCTAATGCTTCTCACCTCTCCGGGTGTGCTATATAGTGGTTCACAAGCTCAGACCATCCGTCGACGGTAATGAGTACAAATATAGAATCAAAGGAAATCAAACTCTGGGTTGTACATATGGTAGCCAAATTGAAACGGACCATCATAGTAACGATGCCTAAGCGACGCATCCAAAAAAAAAAATCGTACATTTTAGCCCAGGAAGCCGATCATGGTCTCAACAATTTGCTTGGTGTTATCCTCAAGAGCGTACCCTAGCAGTTCCAACCATTCGTCTCTCATAGATCCGGGCGAGGAATCTGCGTGCTGTGAAGCCAAGTAGCCCTCCACAAACCTATCGACGTCCTCTTTTTCGGCATAGCGCGACCTCCAACGTGGAACTGGGTAGTTACCCTCCGGTGTATACGGGAGTACCGGCCAAGGAATCTCGTGGTATGCGACTGGCTCGTCGATCGATCTAAGTTGCAGTAAGAGCATCATGTTCCGGTACTTCTTAAAGCATGAATCGAATTCGTGGGGAGGTACGTCTGAATTATTGTCGAGATATCCGCGAATTGGTGCTGGATCGGGACTTATGGGGCTACGGTCGACGGGTGATGGAACGCGGAGCGGGTCGTCTACCATCCAGGGGTCGGATGACCTCTGAAATTCTTGTTCCTTCGCCTCTCCCCAGGGCCTTGAAGGAGCGGTGTTATACCTGAAGATCGGCTGGGGAACACTTTGGGAGGTGCTCGGCGCCGCTCCCCATCCTCCGCTGTTATATTGTTCCTTTTGGGCGAGCATGGCTTCGTCCAAGAGGGCACTTTGTGTTGCGAGTGCATCGTTGAGCGATTGCAATTGATCTTCGAGCATGATAATTCTCGCGACATTGGCGGATGCACCCTCCCTCAGCTGCATCACTTCATCCAGCAACTCCTTGATGACGATATCGAGGGCGGTAGTATCTCCGGCATGCACCTTTCTGCCGATATCCGCGCCAAGAGGCTGGAGCGTGTGTGTTGTCGCGGAGCTGTCGGTGGGCTGTTGGTAATCCGCAGGGACAAACCCTTGATCGTCCTTTTCATCCTCTGACATCCCTTCCCCTTCCTTCGGCGCGGCGGTGTCTGGCGCGTTAAGCGCCGACATAGCTTCGGCGAACAGCGCCGCTTTCGCCCTCCTGGAAGCCGCAGCTTCTGTTCTCAAGCGGTCGTCCTCTATACCTTGTAGTTCCATGCGCACGATTCGGTTTTGCTCCTCGACGATCGTCGCGCGCGCCTTAGCCTGTTCGACCGCCACTGCGGCATCGTTCTCTCGCTTCTCAAGCCAGTCATAGATACGCTCTTTCAAAGAGTCTGCTTTGGCAAGTGGGACTGCTGCGAGGAGGGATCGAAAGTCGTCGATGTGTGGAGTTTGGGCTGGCTGGGAAGCCGTTCCTTCCGGCTCATTCGTCGTGGTGACCATTTGAACTTGAGGAGGTAGGAGTGGTGATGCTAGAGGTTGATATAATCGGAGGTGCTGCTATCGCTCGGGGACGGTGAGGTCTAAGCTCAAGTCCTGGGAAGAGCCTGTCGGAGTCTTGCAATTCACCAGAGTGTTCATTAGACGCCCACATGCCAGCAACTCTGACCGTGCGAGTCGTGTG
>Ga0307515_10015238_pt1 | contig 14180 bp, 11 predicted proteins | sample 17_EM_MG_FD_194513 | JGI IMG/M metagenome (GOLD analysis project Ga0307515, IMG submission 194513) | Populus trichocarpa ectomycorrhiza microbial communities from riparian zone in the Pacific Northwest, United States - 17_EM | ecosystem: Host-associated > Plants > Roots > Unclassified | place...
AGGAGGGGATTTTGTGTCATTTTCCTATATTTGGGACCCCGCATTACCTCTTTTATATATGTATATATATATTAAAAAAAAAAAAAAACAGAACCTAATTTTAGCGTGTCAGTATAGTTTTCCTATGCAAGGTTGATGAAGATCTTGTTGACTCTTTGTCGGAAAGCTACCACTTGATTAACGGTTTATTTGGAATTATAATACCGATTGTGTATAAAATAATTTTTATTTAAAAATATATTAAAATAATATTTTTTTATTTTATAAAAATCATTAAATTATATTTGAGAAAAGTGATTTGCATCACATTACCAAATAGTACCTAACTCGGCTCCTGTCATGGCTGTATTAAAAGTATTGTAAGGATTTGATGTGAACCTTGTAATCACGTGGTCATGCAAAGATGTCAATTCTCGGAAAGTTAAGTAAATCATATTTCATAATTGTGTAACACAAAGATAATTTGTACCTAAACACCAGCACTATTAGAAACGAAACTTCCACCTAACTTTTATTGCCCGGATCGCATGAGGATTAGTTTTTAAAATAATTTTTCATTTAAAATTTTATTTTTAATATTAAAAAAATCAAAATTACGATCGCAATTTCAAATGATACCGACGTTCACAGTACAGATACAATCTAATGGGCAATAACAACTTTCTGTAATTTTTGTTTACAAGACGATTAGTTGTAACCTGTCTGTAGACTCATAAGATTTGTTATTCTGTCCTTCCCTAGCTACTGTTTCTATAATTCTATCTTTAGGGCTGGCAACTGGAGATTGAAAACTTCTCTTGTTATATACTTTGTTATTATTAAATCTAAATAATTGTAATGAAGCTTGGAAAAACTTCATTGAACTTGAGCTCTTTAAATGGACGATTGTCGTTTCGATGGGAGTGTTAATCGTGAAAAAACTTTCCGATACTAAAATTAATTTAGTGTTTTTTAGATAGCGACAATATAAAGATAGCGAGTAGAGAGAATAAAATATCTGTCTCCGTGTGGTGTTGGAGAGTTTTTTTTTTTTTTGGTAAAAACTTGGCATTTTATATATAGAAAAAGATGAAAAAATCTCTTAGATATTGAAGATGATAACTCTATTCCTCTCTAGTATCTCTATCCAGAGTAGGCTTGTTGCTTGTAATAATAAAAGATAATTAAAAAATTATCTAGTATGTAAACTAATGGTAATAGCTTGGATTAAGATGTTTACTTTTCCTATAATCTCAGGTTCAAACTTTGTGGTTATTAATATGATGATCATTGGAGGCTTACATGGTCATTAATTTCAGGGCATGTGGGATTAATCGAGGTGCATGTAAGCTAACTCGGACACTCACGTTAATAAAACAAAAAAGATAGTAAAAAGAAAAGGGAGCGAAAACACAACTTGACCTCAACCCAGCCTAATGTGGAGTTGGGCAACCGAGTGAGACACTCGACCTAATAGAATTTATTTATTTTTTCTTTTATCTTTGTCAAAGGTTTCAAATCTAATAAACATGACTAAATACATAATAAAAATAACAATAATTTAACTCATTATTTCATGGTTGGTGTTATTCCCATTGTATAGTCTATTTTATCACTTACTAAATGTTAATATTACATTTATACTTAGAGCTTTAGCTAAAAGAAAGCATTGTTTTGTAATTAATTAGGATATTTAGGTTTTATGTTTTCTTAATAACTACCCATCGCCAAGTTTAATATCTACAAATGTTTTTTTGCCAGACAGTATCTGACCGAGATTTGAAACGAGACGGAAGAATTGAAGGCTTTTAATGTACCGTTTTATTAACTAGAACGACATTTTCCAGTCTAACAAGCATTATTAAAATAACATCACAAAGTTCGGTCGGAGCAATGAATTCCGTGCCGAAGTTCTTAATTTTTGCAAGCAACAATCATCAATTCTTACGAATCCATAACATTGCGATGCCAAAACATACGAGGATAATCCACCCCAAAAATTCGTCCCGTATTATGGCAAAAAGTATATACCAAGCAAGATTGACACTTGATGGAATCTTACACATAAGAATTTTCAGGAAAAAAAAAAAGAAAACAAAAAGGGAAATGATCTTCCTAATGGACCTGATTTGCATGACACAAGAATGACTTTTGCTAGCTTTAAAAAATGACGAGAAAAGCTCTGCTCAAGTTAAAAGCAAATACAGTCTCCTGCAAGCCTAACTTCCCTTCCCCGTGACTTGCAACTCTTTGTATAAAGAGAGCTTTAATTGATATTACAGCAATCTGCCCCTGACCTCACCTGTGGAACAAAAACAAATAGCCTCCTGAGTAGAAAGAGGAACAATCACTGGACTGACACCTTAGCTGCATGATACAATCTCATGAATGGCATCACCAATGGCTTCATCCTCGGATCTAACAGACAGTTTCATCGCAACATCCCTTGAACCCTCAATTCCAAACTGCAACCGTACAAGAACCTTCACATTGCCTAAGGATACACCAGAGAGTAGACACGTGTGTGACCTTGAATTGGTTGCGACAACCTCTGTTCCCTGAACAACACCCCAGATTACAAATAAAATAAAAGGATTAACTTAAGAACATCAGTTAAGGGAGTGATTATAGGAACATATTTCAAATAATCACATGAGACTTCAAACATCAAATAATATATCACAATAAAAAAATATCCAAGAAGGACCCCTAGTTGATAAAAATAACTTGAATTGAAGACCTTCATTAGCATCGTGGTCCTATGCAGCTCAAATATTTCTATTCTAATCAAGAAGGCAAGTAGCATAGTGGGATCACAGCATCAATACTCCAACAAAACTGAACTTTCCGCTCCCCAGACTCAGTCCAGTTTCTTAATTCACCCTAAGAAATCAAATGGTTCGGTTCCATTCTCATTTTTCTTTGGATAGTCAAATCTTAAGTAATTAACTAATCATCAAACAGTCACATGATGACAAACTAACCTCACAAGGCTGCATGCCAAGAAGGTTGATGACAGCACTAACAGCTTCGGCCAAGCTCTCCCTTGGGCCAAGGCCATATTCATCCACACGCTCAAAATCATCTCCCATGCTTTCCCAGGCATTCCTGAAATTGGAGACTCCAACCTTCATCATGAAATCTGCTGCAACAACTTCAAGGTCCTCTAGTTGGTATTCATCCTCAACACCATCTTCCTCTGCCTCACCAGTACTTGGATCAACCTGGTATGTAACACCCAGCACAAAAAAGTTGAACAATTATTATTCCAAGAATTAAATAGTTGGTACTGTACTGCATATCTTCCAAGAAAAAAAACTATTGTTTCTCATAAAATAACTAAACTAAAAATCTAAATGAAATTTACTTCTCTGTGTGCAAGCAAACATTTTAAAGCCAGATTGGTAGATAAACATAACAAAATAACAAAGTTGTATTCCAAAAGAGTTCCATGTACAGGAAACTTAGAAAAAGAAAATACATACATCAACAAAAGAATAACGCAGGAAAACATACCTCTTTAACAATGAACCTCAACATGTTTGTAAACTTTCCAACTGTTGTAATACCCTCAGGCTTCTCAAATGCCACAAAGGTTTGTCCAGGTGTATCATAAGGAAGAGATCGTAAAGGCTTGGATGCTACTTCTGCAAAGTCATCTGCTTCTGAAGCATCCACTATAACGGAGACCTGAAGAAGACAGAACAATTGATAAGATAGCACTAGGTGGACAGAATAGTAAATACTATTTTCCAAACAAGTCATTACATTTTCCAGTAGTTGCTCAGGAATTGTGTTGGTGCAGTTGTACTGGAACACCACATGCCTATCAAATATGTGCTTAACAACATTAACTGCATATTCTGTTTCTGCTTCTGTGAGCTCCACAGGAGCTGAGGACTGTAGAGAAAAGAAGCAAAATAAGAAAAAATCACATTTAATTAGTCCTCATTCACCAATTCAAAACACAAAGTATGTCATGTGGCTAATGTGGTTTGGATATTGAACCTTGAAAAGCTTCCCAAAGTTTGAGAATTCTGGAATAGAAGAAAGAAGCCTTTCGTAAGCATCAACAGTAGATGGAGGACCAGCTGGAGGAGCTCCAAGACCAGCTGGCTTTTTGCCTGGGGCTTTCTTCTCAACAAGTGGCTGAGACTTAACTTCTTTTGGAACAGAATGAATATCAAAAGGCTCCTCAGAAGGTTCCTACATCAACAAAAAGTACATGAGATGATTTCAAGAAGCAGTGCAATGCATGAGAGAGAAGAGGAAACTTACATAATTTTTCAAACTTGTCTCCAAATTCACTAGGGGAATATCCAGGTCTCCAAAGAGGAAAGTCTTAACTTCTTTATCAGTTTCAACCACTTCACCATCACCTCCAAGTGTGTTGAGATAAAGTGTTGCCCTATCACGAACCTGCAGACAAGGAAGCAGAGATTCTTCAAACAAAGAATTTTTGAATAGGTTGGATTGAGCATAATTTAACAAACAATGCACTTTTAATTAAAGGATGCTTGTGCACGAGCACACAAACACATTTGAGGACATAGACTCCAAGAGACACGTATAATGTTAAAAGAATGACATACCAATTGAGATGAACTTCACAAAAGTGCATTATTCTACAGAAACTCACCTCATCATCACTGTCAAAGATACAACGTCTCAACAGGACAAAAATACGTGGCTGCAACATAAAGAAACAGAAAATTAACCAATTCATGTGACTAAGCAGTCCATCTAGAGCAAAATTTCATACTAGAAATAACAGGACACAAAATGCACAACATCATGCCAGCAATACCTTCAATGCATCAACCATGGCACCAAATTTAGCCAGAGTGCTCACAGCAGCAGCCCGAACAGTAGCATTCTCAAGATGCACACGGTTGTAGATATAGCGAATATATTTGCTCGGATCAGTGGTCTTCGGGCCTTCAATCCCCAGAAAATGGAGTATCTAATAATGTGAATGGAATAGTACCTAGCATAATTAGAAAACAAGAAGAAAAAAAGACAAGCAAAACAAGATTGATAAAACAGCATTCTATGATAGACGAGAAATGCTACCTGTGTGGATAGATAGGTAAATTCACAATCTTCAATAAATTCACACAAATGAAGCAAACCGCTTTCTTTTGCTTCAGGGATATCTCTGATGAGGATCACAATTGAATCTACAATAGCCTTTTTGTACTCAAATCCTCCTTCCTCCCTGAGAATGTTGCTTAAAAAGTTCATCCTGAAAGTAACAAATGGCTAACAACATTAGTGCAGGCTTTTTAACAAAGGATTATTTGGAATGAAATGTCCCCTTTAACATATAATTTCAAACAATAAAATCCCAAAAAGTATTGCTTACAATGATCTGTACTTCAAGGGAAACTTCAAACACAGTGACCTTATGGCTTCCACAACAACAATTTTGAACTCATCAGCAATATCTGACATGAAATTTGTTATCTGCTTCATCAAGCGATCCACACTTGATTCATTTCCAGTCTTCAGTAGAGTGGTGATTGCAAGAGTGGCAATGCTTCTGTTCTGGTCTGAAATTAAACTCTCCATATCGATGTTGCAGTTAGTCACAGCCATCGGATGGGTCATGGCCACCTGCAAAACATTTCAATTCATGGTCAGCACATATGATGTGAAAATTTCCAAATGAGATGATAAGAAATATATTCAGGCCATCAACATTGCTGATAATTGATCAATTTAACGTCCCATCTCTCATGCACAAACACTAATGTCCCATCTCTCATGCACAAACACTGCCACTTTCACTAGGTCAAAGCTCAAAAGTTCCCACAACCCCATCACCAAAAATCTAGTTCCGCAGCTTTCTGGAAAACTACAAAAGCAAACTAAACCCCACTCCTAAGCACAAGCTATAACCCCAAGATCCAATTTACTTTGCATCAGAGCATTCAACTTTATATACAGCCAGTCATAGCTTAAAGCAAAATTCATAACCTTGTTCAAAGTGCGGACAGCTGCAAATCTCAGCACAGGCTTGGAAGAGCTCAAGAAGAGCTGGAGAACAGTAATGGCTGGAGTCAGTTCACGGCTTGTCACACCACTGAGCTCTGTAATTGCTCTGGCAGCCTCAAATATCACCATTTCTGCCTTATGGCGCAGACAACTCTCCAGAAAATCATAGAAAGGACGGTCCCCTGTTTGTGTGCTAGACTCACGAATAACCTGCAAAAAGTAATAAATTCATCATCAAAGCTCACACTAAAAGAGTAACAAGCATCAAAATATGTGTTTGACTAGAATAGACACACCTGACTAGTATAGCGTATCAAAAGGCATTGAGCCAGTGGTGAGCGAACAGTTCCCCTAGTCAAACTGGTAACCAACTTGCTAACAGCAAGTCGATCATTCTGTCGTATCTGAAAGTTTAGAAAGCACAAGAATTCTTTAATTCATTGGCATGTTTCCTTCTACCTAGGACCTCTATAGCAGTTATTTTCCCAAGAAAGCAATGAGGAAATACTAATAAGAAAAATTCAAAAACAAAACAAAATTTACTTCCTGAATCTCAGCTGTTAAACAAAATATAAACTCAAGACTACAAACATCAAGGCTGCTATGCTTTGACCTTAGTAAGACCAGTACTTCAATTCTTTTTAAACGTTAAAATTTTCAAAGCTCTCAAGGTGACATCATTATATCTTCACTCAAACTTCTACCAACAAAACATAGGTCACTTGTTATTTAATTTCAATCTCATAAGAGACTCCAAAATTAAGGGGGGGAATCCATTAATGCATACCTGTTGGAGCAAAGCCAGTGCATGAAATTGTACTAGGGCAGCCCTTGACTGTACAGCTTCTTGAACCTCATTACTCCACCTTTTCACAATCTCTGGGTTCGTCTGAAAAACATTAACATATATATTAGACATTTTAGAGAGGGTGTTAGAAATGAAAACAATGGCTGCTTGGCCAAATAAGTACCTGGAGTAAATGAATCCCACTGACCAAGGCTGCACTAGCAACCACTGGATTCTTGTCAACGATTGCTTGTTTCAGATATCGCTCAATCTGGGTAAGAAGGGTTCCATCTGTTATCCGACAAAGCACACGAATGGCATTTGCTCGATACATATCAGTCTTGCTATTCATGTCCTTCATTAGGGAGCTTGTCACAATAATAACCTGTTGTAGAAAAAGAAGAAAATTGGTCAGTAATCAGTGTTCGTGCATCTACAAAACAAGAAAAGACTTGAAAACAAAATTAAGGCATAGCATATAACCTCATCTGCTGATGGTGATAATTCCTTTATAATCAAATAAACCATTCTCCTCAGACCTAAATCTTTTGACTGGAAAAGCTTTGTCACAGAAAAGAAAACTTCTGTGGCTTCAACCTACAGATAATGCAAAACAAAATAATTCAGACAATATTCCATGTATAAGGCTTTAACATAAGATTTACAAAAGCAAATTTGTCCAAACAGCTTCAATTGAATAAAAACAAAACTTTGAGAAGACAAAGGATCTTATAGTTCATAGAATAATTAAGTTTTGAGCTGTCTAGCAAAAACAATTTACCTTAGTGAAGGAATCTCCCTGGTTCAATAGATAAAGAAGCTTTGTAATAACCTACAATCAAACAAAACAACACCTAACCCCATAAACAAACAATTTCCAATGTCACCTAAATACAAGCAAAAGAACAGGGATTCAGGCAACAAAAAGGAAAAACCTGTGAGCATCTTCTCGGATCAAGTTGAGGGTCATTAAAAACCCTAGCTTCCTGAAGAACAGCTCCCTTCTCAATACCCAAAAAAGGAGAGTACTCCGCTGTCAAAAGTAAACATTACACCTTTTAAATCCTAAAGCCACCTCAACTTTCGCTCAATTAACAAAGTAGTTCTTAACAAATTTATAATTGCGAACAAAAAACACTAACTAACAAGCAATTGCAAGATTCAGATCATTGATAAAACAATTCACACCATGCCGCATTAGATCAAGTGAATTTAATCAGATTTAAATAGAATCAACATCCACATTGTCATTTAGGGCTCGAAAAACACACTAAGCAAAACAAGAACCAGATCAATTAAATCAAGTCGCACAATCTCGGATCCGATTCTTCGTCAAGAAATTCACGACCAAACGCATTAAATTATCCAAAACGGAACAGATCTAGCACCTAGTTATTGATCTGGCACTAATCACCAAGGATTAAGAGATGAAACCTTAAATTGAATCAATATAAGCTAAATCGAATAACAAAAACGGTAACAGAAATGGTTTCGGTTCGTGCAAAAAAAATCAGCAAGTTATTGAGAATCAAAAGAAACGGAATCACCTTCATCGTCGCGATCATCGTCTTTTTTCACGAGAGGCTGTGCCATCGCTAATTACGTTATTAAATTGCAGGATCTGTGATTTATTGTCTCACTAAGAAGGCACAAGTGAAATTTTAGAAGAGAGTGCTCTCTCTCTCTCTATCTCTCTGTTATTTGTTCTGCCCTCTGTGTGTATTGAGCTATGAAGAGGAACGGGTTTAATCTGATGAGAGTGAGCATTGTGGAGTCTGTTAGAAGTAATAGTATCTAATTAATGAAAGAAAGCCACGTTGACAGGGGATTTTGTTTTCCATTTTTAACCTCGGTATTTTGAGATGGGTTACCAAATCGCCCTTCACCAGCTTGTTGTTAAGAGACTGAGGGCGATGCTGATTTTTATGGAGCAAAAAAAGGGATGCTTATAAGTGTATTTTAAAAAATATTAATTAATCGACATCCTAAAAAAAATTAATAATGATAATTTTCAATCTCCAAATTAAAACAATGAATAAAAATAGTCATAAAAAATACCAGCAAAGTGATGAAATTGAAAAAAATCTTGATTATAAGTTTAATGATAAAATTAAAATTTTATAAAATGACTAAGAATAAAAAAATTAAAACATTGAGTACTAAACCTCAAATATCATTAAATATTGAATTGAAAAAAAAAATCTCAAGGCTGCAAATTCACAAAATAATCCAAATTAAAAATAAAAATCAAGAAAGTGGCGACCAAATCTGTAAAATTTTTTTGAAAAAATCAAAATCAAAATCAAAATACAGTATTTTAAAGCTATACTCGACTTAATAAGTTAACTTATGACCCGGGGACCTGGAGCTTAGACCGGCTCAAGTTTCAAAAGAAATTGAAACGAAACACAAAAAACATTTGATTTTAATGTTTAATTCAAAAGCAAAAATCCTCATTAAAAAAACTAAATTGAACAAAGCCTAAGAAAAAAAAATCTCTAGATAACTTTTTTTTTTTAAAATGAATTAAAAGTCTCATAGAAAATAGAAAGAAAAGGTAGGAAAACTTCTCTTCATGAGACCAAAAAATATTAGCTAAAAAAATAAGAAAAAACCAGGTAAATTCAAGTGAATCTTCTAAATCCAAATTAGTCTTTTAAAATCACAAAGCATTAAATCTCACACCTATACTCAACTAAGAAGCTCAATATAAAATAAATTTAATGTTGAATGGTGAGATTAATTAAATTAATTTTAAATTATTCTTTTTAAAAGAGCAAGGTCTAGCACAAAAAAATAAGTTAGTACCAAGCCAATTTAATATTGAATGGTAAAATAAATTAATTTAATCTAATAAAAAAATCATTTTAAAAGAGGTAGATCTAGAAAAGACAAAAAAAAAACTCGAGATAACCTGTGTTACTCTAAAAAAATCAAAAAAGTCCCATTAAAAATAGAAAAACATATCAGATGATGAAACAAAAAAAATATTATAAAAAGAAATGAAAAAATCCAAGAAAACCAGGGCAACCTATCTCGAATTAATATCTCAAACTCACAACTTGTTAAGCTCCAAACCCGGGCTTAATCAGGAAGGTCAATACCCGACCACTTTAATGTTGAAGTATGAAATCGTAAAATAAAATTAATCTAAAAAAGTTTAAAGTTTAAAAATTCATTAGGAAAAAAAAACCAAAAAGAGTGAAATTGAAAAACAAACTAATTCTATAAACCATTTTAAATAAAATGAATAAAAATTAAAAGAATAAAAATTAAATTAAATATAGAAAAAAATAAATTGAAGATGAAATTAAAAAATAAAATCTAACTTAATAAATTATTTTATATAAAAAAATACTAGTCAAAAGATCAGGAATGAAATCTGAAAAATAAAAAACCAACGGGAGAGTTGCATTGATTTGTTTTCAACAATCAAATTTAAAAAATAAAAAGATCTACTAGAAATAAAATTAAAAATAATTTTTTTATAAATTAGTCAAACAAAACAAATACTAATAAAAAAAACCAATGATCAAATTTGAAGACAAGTATTGAATTTGTTTTTGGACAATGCACTTTCCTAGGATGAGAAACAAAATGAGAAAAATAAAAATTGTTGTTGATAGCAAACAAAGATGAAAAAGAAACACGTGCTGCTTGGTCAGGTAGGTATTGTCGAGAGAATTTCATTGTTGCCTTGAGAATCACCATTTAACCATGTAAATTATCTGCATATGCCTCCACAAATTTACTGGAGGGCAAATTAATCATTTAAATAATATTTTATAACCGGTAAAATACACAACAACTACTCTCTTAATTTAACAATTACACAAAAAAATAAAAAATAAAATAAAAATACTTGTATACCCGTTTCTTTTTCTTTTTTAGCTCCGAAAAGAGGATTAATGGTGGGCACTGACCAGCGGTCACATTGTCTATGGATGTAAGTTTGGGTGGACTTGAATTATTGGTTATTTGGGCTCAGCAGTTTTGGACTATTGATTCCTTTCCTAAATGTCTAAGCTCGATAAGTGCATCATCTAATATTTCTTATCAAATTCACTTCGAAAAGAAAAATTACTACCAGTAAATTCGTCTAGCAAGGAGAATTTTAAGAACGGTAATTTTTATTTTTTTTTTATAACCCGGGGTGTCCGGGTCATCTTACGCATACCACGACTAATTTTCAGGCCCACTGAACACCCTGCAAGCTCAGTGGACATGTAAGACACCGCGGAGATGGCATGCATACACATAGAGGATCGAACCCGGATGTAGAGGAAGGGAACAAATCCCTTCCTTCGCTAGGCCACGACTTAAGTGTAATTTTAAGGACGGTAATTGAAATTACTTGAAAGTGAATTGAGAGAGAATCTTTCAATAAAATTACCATGATTAGTCCATGTATAAATGCTGAATGCTGTGCATTGTCATTAGTGATCTTTTATTCCATAAATATACATGTGAATGCATGTTATTTTGTTGAATGCCAATTTGATTTTACAATTTCTTACCTTAAGAATATTCCGGGAAACATAAGTCCAGAAGCAGTCAAAAGGACAAATTTCCAACCAATTTTTTTTTCATGTTTTACAATTTTTATTGTCAATATTTTTCTTTAGATTATTAGGCTTTAAAAAAATAAATTTGGAGGCTAAAAGTTATAAATGCTACTTCAAAATTTACAGACTCCTAACTTCAAAATATTGAAAAACATTACGCCATAGATAGCGCAACTTAAAATGAGAAAATATTTGTTGAATTATCTAGTGTTTGGTTACTGTTCTAAGATGGAAGAGATATAAATAGTTGAGGCAAAGAAAACAAGATATAAAATAAGATTGAGAAATAATTGCATTTTGTAGATATTTACAAGACAAAGTGATTGTCTCTGTATCCTGTTTGTTTATAGTGGATAAGACAAAATAAAATATAAAAAAATCTATTTTACCCTTAATATATATTGTTATCAGACTTGCTATAAAACAAGGATTGACTTGACTAGTTGATCTGGAACCTAAACTGATTCGAGTTTATGAAAAAATAGAGAAATGATTGATTCAACCTGACCCGATAAAAAACATGGGTCAAGAATCCATTGACTTTCTTGGAAAAAATTAAGAACTTTAGGTCAGTCAAGCTGACCCTCCTGATTCATGATCTAAACCTTGCCTTGGATCGACTCTCAAGTCGAGTTTTAAAATTATGATAATAACCATTTTTATTTGTACGTTAACTTAGGTTAACCCATGTTAACCATTTCGACTTGTGACTTGGTACTTGCCTTCCGAGCCGAGTTTTAAAACTATGAAAATAATATTTTTTATCCTTGTATTGACCCAATATCAGGAAGACTATCACCAGCACCGGTTTGACCCTTTAATCCGTGACTGCGACCTTACCCCGGGTTGATTGCAAATCAAGTTTTAAAACTATAATAATAACCACTTTAATTTTATGTTGATCCGGGTCAACTTGGGTTAATCCTCCTAACAAGTGACCTGACTTTTAACTCGAGTTGACCTTCGAGTCGGAGTTTTAAAATTATGATAATAATCACTTTTGTTTTTATATTGACCCGGGTTAATGGTCAATCCTACTTGTGACCTGGGTCTTGACCCAAATCGACCCCCAAATTGGGTCTTAAAACTATGACAATATCCCTTTTTATTCTTACGCTGACTCGGGTCAACCCAACCCATGACCCGAGCCTCGATCAGTGACCCAAGATTTTTTCTAGATCGACTCTCGAGTTGAGTTTTAAAACTATGATAATAATCATTTTTATTCTTACATGTCTTAGTTTGATAATTTTGGAATTAAAAGTTTTCTACAATGATATTTTATGAATAAAAATGTAATAAATATTGTTTCTAGGACATGTCCCCTTTAAACCTCTTGTTCTGGAAGTATAGAAATTAACTCCAAAACTGTCACAAAAATATATTTATTTTTATGTTTATATCTCTTAAACCAAACATATTTCTGTTTATACTGTCTCCATCCTTTTTGTTCACGAGTGATAGGTGAACATAACAGTAACCAAACACTACCTTATAATCACGGGCTGCGAGTAGTTGATTTTCTCAAGTTAATTTTCGAGGCAATGAATTAATCTAATTTTATTTTAAAACAATGTTATTTTAGCTTTTTAGATAAAAATAACATTGTTTTGAATTAAAAATAATAATTGAAGTAGTCTTGATTGGTTTTGTTAAGTTGTGAGTTGATCATTAGACCAATAAAATTTGATCATGAAAACCTTTTAAACAATTTAAAAATGAATTCTATATAAATAATTAAATGTGTATTTAATATTATAGTAGTTTTTATACTTATAATTAAAAAAAACATATTTAAAAAGAGCAACAAATTATAGATTTTTTAAACTCAAGTTCTTATCAATTCTAAGATGAAGCAATTAAAACCAAATAACTTTTTAAAATGATGGTTATTATATGTCAAATAAACCTTAAATAAGTATTTATTTTTGTGTTATAATATGTTTTTAAATGAAAAAATATTAAATAATTATTTTAAAATATTTTTAGATGATCTTAATATATTAATATTAAAATTTTAAAATATATTATTTTAATTCATTATTAATTAAAAAGCACTTTATATATTAAAATATCATACACACAGCTGTTCCAAAACAAAATAATAATAAAAAAATAATCAATTTGATTCCATAAATTACAGGTCGCTACCAGCTTTCCGTGACCAAGCAGACTAATAAACTAGAAAAGTCCGACCATCTCATCAGAACTTAAAAAGAAAAGGTTGGAAAAAAGGAACTCTCCCTTCTCCTCCGTGGTGGTAGGAGTATTTAACACACAGAGAGTATCTACTTACGCGGTGCACAGACAAAAAGAGAAAAGTAGCTTTTTAATCTCTTTCCTTCTCTTCTAATTTCCAGAAACCTAACAGACAGATCGATCGGTTAAAACAAAGATGCCTTCCCGTAGAAGAACTCTCTTGAAGGTTATCATCCTCGGCGACAGCGGGTCAGTCACCTCACCTGCCTCTTTCTCTCTCTATTTTTCTGCTCGATTCTGAACTCTAGGGTTTGCTTGTAAAATTAGGCGGATTTTTGCAGATCCTAAATTTCAATTTGATCAGTAAAACTTTTTATCTGGTTGGTTGAATTATATGTTATTTTATTCTCATATATTCGCAATTTCTTAGATTTGTTTTTATAACTGATGTATTTTTGAATAACTTTGAATTTTTGTGGCTGTTTTAGATTATTTTCAATGAAGTAATATGGTTTGTTTGCGATCTGCAGGGTAGGAAAGACCTCTTTGATGAATCAGTATCCTTCAAACCTCGCGGTTATCTCATCAGTAATTATTTTGTAGTAGAAAATAAAATCTGCATTGCAATGTTACACGTGTATACTGTTTTTTTG
>Ga0307515_10015239_pt1 | contig 14179 bp, 7 predicted proteins | sample 17_EM_MG_FD_194513 | JGI IMG/M metagenome (GOLD analysis project Ga0307515, IMG submission 194513) | Populus trichocarpa ectomycorrhiza microbial communities from riparian zone in the Pacific Northwest, United States - 17_EM | ecosystem: Host-associated > Plants > Roots > Unclassified | place...
ACCAATTCTAGGCTTTGATTTTAGTTTATTATAAAATAATTATTTAACTTATAAAAAATTATTCTTTGTCATTCCATTTATAAACATTCAGCCCATGAATAAAAGACCTGAACATTCAGTTTTTTTTTTTTAATGAAAAAGTCTGGATTAAGCTTGCTAATTATGGTAAAATGGAGGGAATTAATTATAGTAATTGCTATAATTGATTCTTTACCAGTTTTGGTTTAAAAATTCAGTATAAATAAAGGTGGAATAAGAGATGTTCTATATATTTTTGTAGAACTTCTCTTATCCTCCTCTACATTTTTTAGCTTGTTTTGCTTTCAATCTCTATTACTCTTTTATTGTCTTTTCACTTATTTTTAGAGCTTTGGTTCTAATCATTTTAAAGAAAGTTTTTTAATTCCTAGAAGGTTGATTGCATAAATTCGCTTGCATAAGTGACAAACAAAAAAATCTTAAGGACATAGAATTTATATTTGACAACAATAACTTGCTAGCTTTTGTTGTTCGAGTTTCTTCAACAAGTATTATGATTTATTTGCTTTTAGTTTATATGTTTATGGTAGTTTGCTTGCTAGGTTTCAAGTTTAAATATAATTTTTTTTGTATGCCTAGAATGCATGTTAAGTTTCTTGTTTAATTTTATTGCAAGATTAAATTGTTCGGTTTCTTATGCATGTTACATAGACTAAAGAATTGTGATAATCAATTTAATCTATAGACCATTAGTTACATGGAACAACTTGGTGTTGTTACTTCTAGTACTTTTTGTTAGGTTGTTTTCTTGAGAAATACCCATATAAATCACATTTCATTTCTCATTCAGGGAAAAGCACAATATTTTTAGTCCTTTTATAATGGAATCTATACTCACTCTTAAAACTAATGCAAAACAAATCAATAGTTCCTCCTATATGTTCCCTAGTATCGCCCACATGGTTACTCAATTATTTTTCATCCTTATATTTTTTTTTATATAGACTCTTTTCTTTTTAAAATTCTTTATAAACATTTTTGTTGTCTTTCATTGGAAAAAAAATATTTGCCTAAATTAACTCGAGAGATTAAGCGGATACATGTTTTTTTACTTGTTGAAAAATGCTTTTAAGAATACAAAGATAAAAATAAACTAATTATAAAATGAATTTACTTGTTAGATAATAATATAAAATTATTTCTACAAACTCACCCGATAACTTAAATTTAGGGTGAGATAATTTTTTAATATGATATTAGAGTTTTGATTACCATACAATTATAAATTTGAATCTCATCATCTTACTCTCTCTTATAATCATATAATAGCTTACATTTTTTTTTAGATAATTCATTTGACACTTGTTAAAAATAAAAAAAAAATTTAATTTTTCAATATTGCAATAGTAAATCTTCAAAGTTTTGCTAATATATAAACACTTTCAAATCACATTTTTCCAATTTACTTTTATTATTGTGTATACATTTCTTTATTAAAAATCCCAACAAATAAATAAAATGAGAATAACATCATCCTAATTAGGTTGTGTGTGTATGTGTGTGTAGATTTTATTATGAAAATAAACAAAAATAGAGAAAAAAAATGCAATTTTTCTGTAGACAAAGGCAACCTTATAAGAATTCAATACAAGAGTGCGAATGAGGAATTTACTTTTATTATTGTGTATACATTTCTTTATTAAAAATCCCAACAAATAAATAAAATGAGAATAACATCATCCTAATTAGGTTGTGTGTGTATGTGTGTGTAGATTTTATTATGAAAATAAACAAAAATAGAGAAAAAAAATGCAATTTTTCTGTAGACAAAGGCAACCTTATAAGAATTCAATACAAGAGTGCGAATGAGGAATTTTTTAAAAAAAGCACATTCATGTAACTAGGGCTAGTTGATTTTAACAAAGATAACTATACCCTTATTAGGTTACCAAAAATCAAAATTCATGTGTTGGTTTTACTATTTGGTGTAATATGGACACACATTTAATGCAATCATGGTTTATAATGGTGCCAATATGTTTTATCCTTGATTTTTTATAAGCATAAGTTTTGTTGGGGGGTTTTGCCTTACTATGGCCTATTCTGACTTTCTCCTTTTTTTTTACACCATGTTTCTTTTATTATTTTTTAAGAGGAAAAAAGAGAGGGATAAAGAAAGGATGACTTGTAAAGAGATGTTAAGAGCGTAAACACAAAAATAAAATAGGAGTAAAAAGAGAGGTACAGACCAATAATTTTCATTCTATTTTACAATTTTAAGAGCAAGAAATATAGGGAGAAGAATTTTAAAAAAGAAGTAAAGAGCTTTGTGAATTAGTCTTTTTTGCAACATTAGAAGCAATAAATAGAGGGAGAGGAGTAACAAACAACTTGGATTGTAATAACGTGATCTCCTTCAATTCAGGTTAAGTTTCCTTGAGGTAAATTTTTAGGGTTTCTTGAAAAATCCTTGATGATTCATGTACTTATTTTACTCTTTGATGTATTGTAACCAATCTTATTATATTAATTATTGGTAAGCAATGATCGGGTTGTTTTTATGATTATTTGGGTTAATGTTGTTAAAAATATTAGTTAGTGTTGTTGTGCTATATATTTGAAGAGGAATGAAGGAGATGTTAGAATAGCAACAAAAAAGCAAGTTTGATTATTGCAATTTTTTAATTTATTTTTTAGGTTTTAAATATAGATGTTAGTAAAGATTGATATGTTTGTATTGCTCAGGAGGAGAAGCTTCAGTTGCAGAAGCAAAAAATAAAGGATTAAAGGAATTTCTATGTTGTTTATGGTTAATGGTTATGAGGATAGAAATGGGAAAAATGATGGTGAAAACAGTTAAAAATCACAAGATTTGGCATAAAAATTGTTTAGTTTGTTTATTAATATTTGGGTTTTTATTTTCTATTCTCATCCATAATATTGCTCGTTTCTTTATGTTCTGTTTTTTTTTTCATAAACCAATTCTTCTACTTAATTCGAAGGTGTTGTTGTGTTTTTTGTTGGTTTGTACTTCTAACCTATCTCACATGGTCCTTTATATACATTCTTATTTATAATGTTATTGTTATGTTTTTTATGTATCTAATTATGTATCTCGCTTGCTTATAAAATTGTTATATTTTTATTTTCATGTTTCCGATGTAGATTGTACTCCTTCGTTGTATTAGTGGCAACTTCTTCTTCTTCTTCTTCTTCTTCTTCTTCTTCTTTTTTAGATAAGCCTATGACTATGATGCATTTTCTATGTTTTTTTCAGTTATTTATGCATTTTCTTGATCTATCCATTTGCCCTTTTTAGGTGTTTTTCTACTCTTTTCATGTATTTTTTTATTAACATCTTAAGGTTATGTCCTATTTTTTATTTTTTATTTTTTATTTTCCATTTTATACTTATTTGTTTTTCTGTGTAACTTTGATTTAGACTTTGAACTTCTATTTTAACTTTATGTTTTTTTTTGTAATTTTTTTTTCTGATGATTAAAGTTCCTTGTGTTTTGATTGTTTGTTATTTGTGCATTGTTGATTTGGGCTTAAGGCTACTACTTTATGTTGTTGCTTTTTTTTTTTCCAGGTATGGCCAACGACTTTTATGCATTTTTTTTCTATCCAAGTAACTAATGTTTCAAAAACTTGGTTTCCTTTCATTAGTCTTGGTAGATTTAGGGCTGGGCATTTTCGGTTCGGTCCGGTTTTGGATCAAAATAAACAATCAAACCGATTTTTTTTTAGTTTTTGAACCGAACCGAACCGAAAACTGGTTCAAACCGATTAATTTCGGTTTGGTTTGGTTTTTTTCCCTTCCAAACCGGTTCAAATCGAAATTATTCCAGTTGCAAACAAAATTTGTTCACAGTCCCAAAAAAATCCCTACGATTTTTCTCATCATCTCCATTTCTTTCTGCTATTATGTAGCCACAAGTAGTGGGGAGCACAACCCAGAGGAGCAAGCCCTTGACCACCACTCTTTTAACATCAGCATTGTACAAGCATGATTACAGATCTTATTGTGTTGTCAAAACAGAGGCCGCAGACTTCTCTTTATCCAATCATTCCTTTTGATAAAGTCCAGAGCCTATTCTTGCAAACAACCTTTTCTCCTAACTGCGCATTTGAAGCTTCTTCTATCAAAGAGCCTGGGCATCTTTCGATGAGTAGGTTCGGAAAGAGAGTTAAGGTGATACCTCCGCGTCACTCCGATGAGGGTACAATAGAGAAAAGAATGAGCTTTTATTCAGAGCTTGAATCAGAATATCCTTCAGTAACTTTATACATGCACCCCATAAAGCCTGTAACTTTAAGTTTACAGAGAGTAAAGGGATGTGAGAAAAGTCAAAGAGGAGAGATGCAAAGAGTAAAGAGAGGGGAAAGATATGCAGAGAGCAAAGGGAGGGAGGGGGGTGGGGGCGGCGGCTGAATGTTATTTAGGGTTAGAAAACATCGTTTTTTTAAGTGCTGGCTGGTTGAACTGGTTCGGTTCAGTTCAATCGGTTTCAGACTTTAGAAACCGAACCGAAAATGTTTTATGATTTTTTAATTGGTTAATTCGCTTTTTTTTTTCGGTTCGGTTTTTTTTCCAGTTTTATCGGTTTAATCGGTTTATCAGTTTTTTTGCTCACCCCTAGGTAGATTCTTCTCTTCTTATCCTACTCCTTATGCTCTTGAATCTTATATTTTCCTTGTGGTTAGCAACTATTTTTGTCCTTTTTTTTAATTTTTACGAGGTTGCTATTATAACTGCATTTTGTAGCCTTTATTGGACTTTTATTTATTTATCACAATATTCTTTTATTATATTGTATACTATTGCACATTATATATTTTTTTTCTTTTTTTTCTTGTGTGGTTGTCTTTTAAAATCGTTGGTTGCTTCGTCTTTAACTTTGGTTCTCTTTGGCAGCTTCTTTTAAAAAATGTTCATGGACTTCGTTGGCTTTTGTTTCGAGAATATTTTTTTCTCTTTTTTCATTGTTAGGGCCCATCTCTATTTTCGAGGTTCTTCATTCTTCTTTTCCACTTTTTTGTTAAGTGTTTACTTTTTTCTCATTATTTTGCATCTTTCTCATTCTTCTTAAATATGGTTTATGGGTTATTTTATCTGCTAGTTTTGTGTTTCTCTTCCATTCTTTGAGATCTTCTAGTCATTTTTCCTTTTATAATAATGCCCATGTGTTATTTCTTCCTTTTATCTTTTTTTTTTACAATTTGTTTTTGTTGCCTTTTTGTCCTATATTTAAACAATTATGGGTTTAACTCAATCTAGTGCTTTCATAAGATTTTTAGATTAGGTATTTCATTTCAAACCATATGTCCTTTAATGGTTTCATTTTCCCTATCTGTTGCCTCTTTATTTTCTATTGCTTATTCATTTTTTCTCTTTTCCTTTTTGTGTTTTAGATTCAAGTTTATTAAGGAATAACTTTGTTAAACTCTATCTATTATTGTTATGTTGGATGTTATTGATTTTCATGTTTTCTGTCCAGATTTTATTCTTCACTTTTTCAATTCATTCTCCTTCCTTCAATTTTATCTTGATGGACTCTTAATTAGATGTGTATTTTTTTAAAAAAAAATATCTGGTATGAAGAGTTTTTACTTTTATTTTGAGGAATAATGAATATCATTACACTATAATTAAGTCATTTTTTAGGAGTTATTTTCTTATGTCTCTTCTTTTTTTTCCTTTCTCCCATTAAGTGTGCCTAGTTTTTATTAAATACAAGATATTGTACTCATTTTTTCACTTATTTGACCTCTAGCCTCATTTTTAGTTTGAGTTTTATACTAGTTTTAATGTCATTTCATTGTAGCTCCACTTGAGCGCAATGAATGCACGGATTAATGCTTAACGATTTGGTCCTCTCATGCATTTGTGGGTTCGTCACTCTAGTTTTTTAGGAGTTGATGTTTCGGCATCCTTCCAAATCGTTTTAGACATGTTTTCTTATGGTTATTGTTTATTTTCTCATTTTCTTTGTAATAACCAAATTTTTAACCCTTATTTTTTCAAAAAGAAAAAGAAAATTAATAACTAAAAAATATAGAGAGTGAAATGATAAACAAGGAAAGTGTAGGATCAAATATTATAATAAAAAAATTATACAAATGAGAAAAAGAAAAAGAAAAGGAAAATTAAATATAGAATCAAATAAAATTAAAAAGTTATGACTTCAATGATAATATTTGAAGGATATTCTCACAGGTAAGGAAATCAAATAAATCACTTTTTTACCATGAAATTTCCAAATTAAAGATCCTCATTCAAAAAGAAAAGAATATAAATTCTTTATTTTTTAAAAGTTTTGATAGCAACCCAAACACAATATATTAAGGTCTAGAGAAAATCATAAAATGCTACAAAAAAAACTCCTCTTTGTAAAAAACAATAATAATCAATCCGACGTAAAATGAGAAGAGGTGTAAAAAAAAGCCAAAAATTCTCTTAGTATTAAAAAACCTAGCCACGCAATCGTAGCCTACCCTACAGAATCTAGTTGCTACATATCTTTCCCTTCCCATTTCAAAAATTAGCAACAATCCAAAGCTTTATACTTTTTTTCTTAACTTTACGGCCTTTCAAACTCACTTTCTTTTTCTCCCTATCTTTACCAAATTTACTAGCCCCACTCGAAACCAATACAACCTCTATTCTCTCCAATCAGTCATCATAATCCTCTCTTATAGCCACTTGAAAAACAACATAATCATCACCAAAAACCACCACAAAACCATCTAGTAACTAACAACCCTTATCTTTTTTAAGCCAACCATCAATCCATTCTCTCTTCTCCAAACTATAACCACTCACTTGCCCGTTCTCTCTCCACCCAAACTTCCACAATAGTAGCTTGTTTTCCCTTATTACCAAAACCATATACTAGCCTTCTATCCTCTCTAAATCATTACCGCTACTCCAGAATCATTGGCTAAAATATAACCTTTTCCACCAAAACCAGATTAAAGCTAGTAGCTCACCTTCACCTAGCTAAACAAACAATAACCATTAACAAAACCTAAAAAGCCAATCTTTAAACTCATTTCTTTCTTTTTCTTTTTTAGGTTTTGGTGTTGAAGTGTGAGATATACACGTCATCATTGTCAAGCTCGTCTTCAAAAACTAGTGCATGGTTGCCACGTGACACCACTGTATAGTCCTAGTTCCATCAATTATTGTTTGACATTAGCAGCTTTTGAATATCATTTTCAAACCATAATGCATTGATTTGTTCTAAATAATCTGTAATGCATTATTGATTATTGTGTGTGTGTGTGTTTTTTTTTTTTGAAATGTTATGGGTCCATTTCGTGGATTGAAAACCCAAAAGCATGAAGTTGTTGAGAATTTATTTTTTTAAGGTAGAATAAGGATGAAATTAATACCTTGTGATAGGGTTGGGAGGATTAAATTTGATTTTTAGTTTATTCAAGGTGTAATGGTTTGCTTTTCGTGAGAAAGTTTTATGCATAAATAATTGTTTTGTGTTGGTATATAAGTTATCATCTATAATCATTTATTTCGAGAACTCGACCTAGGATTAGAGGACTTGTTCTTGGCTCTTACCTTGGATGTTAACTATCATGTATTTGAATTGGAGAATACATGTTTATGTTATTTATTATATGATTATTATGTTTGTTTATATATGTGTGACATATAAGCTGCTATTTATTTTAAGAACTCAACCTAAGATTAGAGAACCCTTTATTGGCTCATATCTTTGGATGTTTACTATTGGATATTTGAATTGGTGAATACTCGTTTACATTATTTATTGTGTGATTCTTATATTTGTTTATATATGTGTGATCTACTGTCATTTATTTCAAGAACTCAATTTAGGATTAGAGGACTTGTTCTCTGCTCATATGCTTAGATGTTGATTATAATATATTTAAGTTGTCAAATACACATTTATAATCATGTTAATATGTGTTATTTATTATGTTTAGAATATCTTTTTTAATGTTATAAGCGAGTCTAGATCGGATCAACGTGATCCCATTTAGGCCCATTAAGACCAAATGATGGCCTTTGTGCTTACTCCAATCAATATAATTCTTGTGGTTCTAATACTCATCAATAACTCACCATTCTTACAGGCCGAACACTCAATATTTTTCAAAATAGGGATCAAACCATTTTCAAGCTAAAATCCAAAACCATTATTTTAGTTTGACTTTAAAATAAAATATGTCAATTTAGGCAACCCTAGCACAACAAATACCTTATATTTTTAAAAAGAAATAATAATACATCTCATCTTAGGTCAGATATATGGATGATTGTTGTATTTTCTATTACATAATCAACCCCTTATTGAGAATCTTAAAAAGATAAGTTAGGGTTTCCCAGTAACCATAAAACTAGGTGGTAATTTTTTTTCTTCTTATATTTACCCTAAGTTCAACTGCATGTTCCTTATGATAGAATGATAACTTTAGTGTGGACTTTAATAACGGTTAGGATTTTTTTGCTTGCATGAAAAATATTATGTTTAGTTATATTGTTTGTTTTATGTGATTGTGTATTTTACATGATTTTTTTGTTTAATATTTCATGTATTTTATTTATCATGTATTTATATATTGAATATGGGGTCGTGTCTATGCACCCACTACATATAACTTTCTTTCATATACATATTGTTTTAGGTTTGCATTGGGAACTAATAGTGCCCTGATGGGTTCTATTTTGAACTAGTACACATGAAACCTCGAACTTTTATTGAAAGTATACTTGGACATGGTTTGTAGTCAATGAGGCATTGACCTCTTAAAGTTTGTATACCCGAGCAATGAAAGACCTTTTAAGACCAATAGGTTAGCCAACTTACCCACACATAATAGCTAGAATCTTCTCCTAGGACGTCTCCTTATAATACCATATTGGGCAAGCTTGACATGTATAAAATATTGAAATGATGTTATATGGTTATAATATTTTAGGAGATGGATGAAAAGTCAATTAAAATAATGAAGTATACCTATGGGCAATTCGAGAAGGAGTCTGAATCCTTATAAAAAATAAAGAGTGGTTATATGAGTCATGGGTTTTATGGTGAATTACTTATGCTAAAATATATGTTTTTCATTAGTGACGTTGATGAACTTCAAAAGTGTGGAAAAAAGCTGAATATTCATGACAAACATGAATTCCAATAGAAGTATAATAATATAATAGAGGTGATGAAAATACCATTATAAAAACTAATTATCAAAGCCATGATACAATTCTAGGATCCATCATATAGATGTTTTACTCTTAAAATTATCGATATGGTACCCATAATTGAAGAGTATCAATAGTTATTACAAATGCCTCAACTTCTGTACACCATCTATTATCATTAATGATGTGACGAGGCTGTAAAAGGATTTCAAAGCTTTTAATATTGGTAAAATAATAGGTATAATGAAAGACAGAATAGGACTGAAGGTCGGCATTAAAAAGTAAGGGATGATTCTTTTCCTTAAAAAACTAAATGATCGAGATGATAGTACCAACAAGATCTAGTTATTGGCATTTGATATCTTTAGGTTAGTGTTATTTCTCTCAAAATCCAAATTGATTTGCCTTGATGCAACTGGTGTATTTGTTAAGGTTGAAAGAGATCAAATTAATCTAGGTACAACAATTTTGATAAAAACTATTTGACTCTAAACTATGGTTGAAAAGTAGGTAAAGGGTCAATATGACGTTGTGTGCATCTTTTATATGTACAAATGGTCAGTCATATGATCATTGGAGTATTGGTCTTCAGAACAACTTGGTGGCTAGACCAAAAACCTTTGCTGGATTTTATTAGAATTAAATGCTTTTGGAAACAAAGTAGGTCAAATTATTTCATAAGATGTTGACCACTTTGTTTACTTAATGAGTAGTTTGGATGAGTTCAACACCTTACGTTGCTCATTGCAAACAATGTCTATTGGTTATATTGATTGGAAAAATCAAGTATGTAAGTTGTATTAGGATGCATTATAAAAGATTGGGGTACATGTATGCCAAGAACCTCTAGTTTAGTTGAGTTTATAGGAAACTTTAAGGAAAAGTCGTCCTTAGCTTAGTTGTATTAGGATGCATTATAAAAGATTGGAAGGTTTGAGAATAATTATCTTGGAAGTGACTAAAAGGAGCCCCATGGTTATCAAATCATATATCAAGTGCCACCAAAACAAATTGAGTAATTATAAACCACCCTAAGCTAAAAATAGGCTATCTATATCAAAGCTTACAGATGAAGATGAAATAACGAAAATGCACAAGGAACAAGAAACTTTAATAAGGGATACGCGTACAAAAACATAAGGGGGGAAGAAGAAGAAGAAGAAGAAGATGTCTTGGTAAAACAAGAAGAACAACTAGAACTTGAAAATTAAAAGTTGAAGAAAAGATTGGAAGAAGAAAGAAAGATAAGGATTCAAGCAGGAAAAAAATTAGGAATGGTTGAAAGAAAATGTCAAACACTAGGAAGAAATTTGTATGTCTACTTAGACATAGTTATCCATTAAGGTAACTTAGTTGAAAGGATAAAATTTAAAGGTAATGAATGCAAAAGAAAAATTAAAGAGTCTGAAAGAGAAGCATGTGAAGACCTAAAATGCCAAAAAAAAAATTAGAAAAAGCTTATCAACATGCCAAAAGCAAGAGACTCATTTTAGAAAATTATTGCAAGAGGCTAACAACAAGGTGAATAAACTAAAGATTCATGTCATAAAAGTCTAAGACTAGCACCAAAGATAATTATATCATTAGATGTATGTCAAAAGCAACTTGATTTGAGCTAATGGTAAATACAATGTTGTTGTAGTACATTTAAAGACCCAAACAGAAAAGACATTCATTAAAGCTAACAAGTTACAAACCTTATCTTGCTTTGTGGGTAACCAGGAGCATAGCAATGGAAGTGAAGATTTTAGGGTTTTTTTTTTTTTGGGATCCCATGATCTTTTAAAGTAAATAGCAAGGCATGGTAGGATTTTTGGTGTATAATTTACTTATTGAGATATTATAACTAGTAGGTAAAAGGAAAGATATGCTACTATATGATTGATTAATGAAACATTTTGTATGTTCTACCTAATTAGTGTTAGAGTATTTTTAACCTTTTATCTTATTAAAAAAAAATAGACAGGCTCCCAAAAACTAATTAACAACACTTGCATATGTTTTTTTAATTATTATTAAAAATTAACTTTTGATAAGCCCACAGCGCAAAGAACGTGTAAATTAACCAGTTTTCAACTAAAATAAGTCCTCACCGGCGCAAACCCATGTCAGCACCTACCCTTAAAAATCCTCCGCACGGCCCACAGGGTGCATTTGAGCGGAAGAAAGATACTTCCCGTCGAATAATTCTGAGAAAAATCGTTTTAGTGGCATACTCTTCAGCAAATAAAAAGGTTTGCGACTAGGCATCTCCCACCATGATCTATGCAATTATCTATACTTCATGATTTGATCCAGATTCTGAAAAACAGCACTTTTTTCAGACGAGCCATGGAGTAGTAGAATTACTAGAATCACAGCCTGAGGACTGCCCACCGTTGGCCAACCATCGGATGACTATGTGCAAGCAATAATTAAGAATCATTTCGTAATATCAATTCTGATTTCAAGTGATTCTTTGAACTTTACACGTATAGCCCACCGATGGGTCCAATCAAGAAATTTTTTTTGTCTTCTCCTCCTTTTGGCTAGAGGTCCAGGCATAACTTTGACTACTTCGATCGATTAGAGCCATATAATACCTTCAAAATTAGGACACGGCCTTGAAAAATTGTACTAGAGTGCCGAGGAAATTGAAAAACTGGCGCACAGAGTTGCAAATTTGTTCAGGTAGGTAGGCTTGGACGCCAACCAAAAATAATAATCAATGCACTCGTTCAAGCATATGACTCTCACGGCTTCTAGCATTATGGCCCTCTACACTTAAATGTGTCCTTTCCTCCGTTGCATATATTTGTAGTTTGTGCCTTAACCTTTTACGTGTTCCCATGTATTTTTATAAAAATATTTTTTAATTAAAAATATATTAAAATAATATTTTTTTAAAATTTTTTATATTTTTTACATATTACCTTAAAACTATTAAAATAAAATCTAAAAATATCAATAAAAAATTGTGAAGAGGAGGGTTCATAATGATGTAATCAAATTCCACGTAAGAAGTCAATTGGTTCCTGTTCCATATTCTAAAACAGTATTGGGCCTAGGCGAGGTTTGGATGTTTTAATCGAGTTGGGTCGGCAAATTTCTTGAATAAGTGTTACAATATCCAAAAATAGCCATTACGCTCTTCATTTTTCACTGTTTTTTCATTACAAGGAATTGATTTTGTTGCATCAAAAGAACTTGTTCATGGATATACCTCCCAATAGAACCATGAGCAAAAACGAGGCAGAGAAGGATCAAAAGGATAAGATTGTGAAAGCAAGGGCCAACACCAACAGAGTAATCATCAGCATATACTCTGAATCTCCGAGAAAACGTTTACAACAAAAACATAATCCCGCCACCAAGAAAACCATGGGAACTCGTGGCTATGATCGCCGGGCTCAGCTTCTATCCTATGCCAGCGAGCTAAGATGCGCTGGTTCCGAGCCCATGGAGTGGTCCAGACGGAACTCTAGGCCGAGGTCAAAGGTAACTCCAATCTTTCCCTTTTCATGTCCTCCGAGAAGTAACTGCATTGTAAACGCCCAGTGGCATTACCAAACTCTGAAAAAAAATAGGGATGCATGAACAGAAATGGAAATGGTCAAGTGGACCAGCTAGGATTCGGGAATCATTTCTTAGAATGTTTCAGCAAAAAGAAAGGCAATGGGTGTACGAGCGAATTGTAACAGAAGAAAATGGTGAAGCAGCCCGGATGTCGGGTTCGAAACGCATTAATAGCAGGAACCAAACGGGAGTCTCCGAAAGCAGAAACCCCAGTTTTTGTGTAAATCTCATCAATCATTTCAGTTATAATCTTTTCTATCTACACACTGTAGCTAAATAACACAAATTTTTATCTTCTTTTTGCAAAATCTCCAATTTCTTCTTTTGCAGAAGAAATTGACGTGTATGATCAAGGAATTAAAATGTGGATTGCTGTGCAACAAGGGGTAAGAGCAAAAAATCAAGGGGAGATATCTATTATTTCTTCAAACTTATTTATTTTTATATTTTAAAAATATTTTTTTTTATTAAGTGACTTGTTATCATGTAATTGGTATTTTATTAATTATTTATATTTTATGACTTGAAATTCTTTTTTCTTGTAATAGATACCATGTTATTTAATAAGCAAGACTTGGTAAACAAAAATCAAAGCGTCTAGCGTTGTTTATGCTAGTTTTATTTGTATATGATTAGTGGGCATCGCAACAACGTGCCTGTTAGTAAATAGTAGCTGTATGCACGTGTTGACGAGGAGGAACCGGATGGAAGTGAGGGCATGACAACTCCTTAGATTGCAATATATTATTGGCTGTACACATCGTAAGAATGAAGTGCCGCCCCAAGTTTTTGTCCTCAATGAAACATATTCATTGATTCAATTTTATTTCAAAAGTTATGAATGATGTTCATTGCAATCCCTAATTTTATTCAATATCTTGCATTTTGGTCCTTGATTGTCAAGGAATAATTGAGGAGAGCGGGAAGGAAGGAGACATAAGGCATTGATGTGGTTGGAAACACTATGGTTAAAGGTATTAAATAAAAAAAAACTAATTATTAATGATAAAGCTATTTTAAGTGGTAGGTGGGGTAAAAAAACAAACCAATAACTAAGATCGGATTTAAATTCTAATTTGATGATTTGATTTGATTTAAGTTTTAAAGTTTCTTAGATAAATTAAAATTATTTGTTTATATTGGAAATGAAATTATTGATGTTAAAAGGATGGTTTCAATATATACTAAGTTGAAAATGGTATTTTAAAATGCATAAGGATAGCGGGGCCAACTTCTTTTCATGTTGATTGAAGTTGTTGCAATAAAATACATATTGTTTAAGAGCAAATGATATGTAATCTCTCTTTTTCAATTTTCTAGGCAGCTCCATGACAACTTTTTCTTTAGTCTAAATGTGGATGTGAGCTAATCAAGATGAGCTCATGCGTGTTAAGGCTTACACCTGGTACGCCTTGGCTCGACCTAACCCAAATCTCCTTTTTTTTTTTTATTCTGAAG
>Ga0307515_10015240_pt1 | contig 14179 bp, 9 predicted proteins | sample 17_EM_MG_FD_194513 | JGI IMG/M metagenome (GOLD analysis project Ga0307515, IMG submission 194513) | Populus trichocarpa ectomycorrhiza microbial communities from riparian zone in the Pacific Northwest, United States - 17_EM | ecosystem: Host-associated > Plants > Roots > Unclassified | place...
GTGCGGCGGCCTGCCCCCCTTAGAGAGGAATTAAAACACTTTGGATGCTTACCCGTAATTTAATATTTATCTCAAGGGGCAATGTCGTTTCCTAATTAGGGCAGAGTATAAAACCAGTAATCACCTAAACTTAATTCGATATTATATTATATTATATTAAAGACAGACTAATATCATACCTGAACATTTACAAAGGGACGAAGGACATCTTTAGTGTTAGGATGCTCCCACTCCACTACTGACTCCCACCATTCTTTTGGTTTTATATAAATTCTCTCAAGAGAAGGGGGAGGAGATGGCTGGCCATTTTCAAGCAAAGGAAGGCATATTGGCATCCTCTTCAGCTTCTCACAATACAATACTTCAATTACTTTGAGAGAATCGCAAATCAGTTTTGCACTACAAATGCTTTTCAGTTCTAGTAAATCCCGCAATTTCAGAATTCTTAATTTTGGCAGTTTGAATTTGTTGTTGCTGTTGCTTTCTTCACCCATAACCCCTTCTTCATCTGATCTTGTTCCACCTATTATCTCCTCCATTTTCTCACAATTTCTTACTGTAATCTTTTCTAGGTTTACGAGGTTTGGCAGCAAGACAAGAGGGAACAGCTTCTTCATACTACTACATCCAGAGCAATTGAACTCTTTAAGACTAGAAAATACACCATTATAAGATGGCAATGGTGTTGGAGAAGGGCAGAACCAAGAAGATGAAACCAAGCTCTCCATGCTATTGCAATCCTTAATGTGGATGACCTCCAGTTCAATTGAATGCTCTATTATTGAGGAAACATCACATGAACAATTATCAATAAACAGTTTTTGAATGTCATTTGGGAACATGTCTTGAAAATCTCCATCTCCATTGTTACTCGAATTATCCAACCTAACTGTTTTACTTATGCCATGATCATCTATTTCACTATAAAAGCCTCTATCCCGTAGTCCTACAAAAATACTGTATGTACTTAGTGATTGGGTCTGATTCCGAGAATTGAGATACTCCACAAAATCAGATTCACCTTTAAAATGGCATACCAAAATCTCCAACTCCCTCAAGCATCCTACTTCATTTCCTTTAACTGTTACTGGATTATAAATCATCTCCTCTAATATGAAGACTTGCAGGTGAGAGAGTTTAGGTAATATCCCACTAGGAAACTCCTTTTCACCACATCCATTCATCCTCAGATACCTCAGGTTGGATAGACATTGCATGCCTTGAGGCATCTTTTCAAGTGACCAAGTACAAGAGAGATCTAACCTCTTCAGTGCTCCGAGCTTTTCTAATGATGGTACATACCTTAAATTTGTGCATTCTTTGAGCAATAATGCAGTGAGACTCACCAGTTCAGAGACAGAATTGGGCAATTTTGTGATGTTTGTGCGAGACAGATCAAGAACCTTGAGCCCATGCAAATGTTGGAAAAAAGAATCTTCTGTAAATTGCAACCCTGCATTATCACATAGCAATAGAGTTGAAAGATTGGGACATCTTGGTGAATGACTAGAAGGAATTTCCTTGAAATAACAACCTTTCAGAGAGACTCTCACTAGATTCTCTTTCCACATATCCACATCTGGTAATCCTCCACCATCATCCCCAACCATGGCTGTAGAGTTCGTTTGGAATATTTGGTGGGCCATGTCCCTAATCAAGTCATGCATCTTGACACATATATGATCACCATCACCATCTCTTTCCAATAAACAGACGTTTTCAAGTTTATCAAGCATCGTGTGGCCTTTGTCAAATGCTCCTTGTCTGCTCCTCATTTCTTTAATTATTCCCTCATCGATCAAATAACCTATCAACTCCTCCTTTTCAATCTTATGATCTTCAGGATACAATGCACAATACAAGAGACATTGTTGTAATGCTAAATCATTTAACTGATCATAACTAAACCTCAATAACCGGAATACCTCATCTTCCATATCCCTACATTTTGATTCTTTCAATTTATTCAATGCATTCGTCCACTCATGTGTCTCATCCACTCCCCGCATGCTTTCTGCCATTATAATAATTCCCAATGGCAAACCAGCACATTCCCTTACAACATCCATAGCAATTTGTTCCACTTCTGGAGAAAGTGCTATGTCATGTCCAAGTCTCTCAGTAAACAAGGTCCAAGCTTCTCCCTCCGAAATAGGCTGCACTTTGATTGTGAGTTGGGTATTCATCCGTCGACAAACATTCACTGATCGAGTTGTAAGAATCAGCTTGCATCCCTCAACTTGGTCAGGAACTCCCAGCTTTCGCAGGTCAAAAGCCTCCAACAAATTATCTAAAATCAGAACCCATTTCTGTTTCTTCTTTAATTCTTCATTCAACGCGGCCGCTCTATGCAGCTCCTCATCTTCATTGGAAAGATCTAAACCAATACATCTTGCGAGACTTGTCTGCAATCTATTAATCCTAGTATCTTGTGAAACAGTAATCCAGTAAACATCAGTGTCTCGTCTTTCTCGAAGCTGATTATAAATGTGTGTCACCAATGCCGTCTTTCCCACTCCGCCCATCCCATAGATGCCAATACTTGAAACTTCATTGCGCATCAACCAAGATGAGATAGTCTTCGTATTTTCTTCGAATGCTTGACCCACCAGCTTTCTCGTTGGTAGTGCATGTCCTTTAAACTCATTTGTGTTGCATGCAACCCCTCCAGAAGAGCTAGCTCCTGCGACAGGCTGCACTAATCTTCCACGATTGTTCTCCACGCCCTCCTCCACTGGTTCTGTCTTCACTCTAACCATGTTGTCCACATCATTCATAATTACATCATTGTGTATTGATGTCCGCTCAGGAAAGCCACCTCTCTCCAGAAGATCAATCTCTTCAACAGTGAAGCTAGCTATCAAATCATGAACATTGCTGGAACTTACTACCCTTTTACGCCTTTTGTTGCCCCCATGCATAGATAGAAAGGCTTCTTCTTGAACTTCTTTAGGAACCTGACCACAAATGGCAACACCATGCCCTCTCTCTCCTGACAAATGCCATTTGATCCTCGAAATGGAAGTATCTTTGGCAAATGGATGCCCACAAAACTTACATTTCATGCTACCATCATTCATATCTTCAACATCATTCCAAAATGGATCATTTGATCGAAACATTTTTTCCTATAGAAAAAAAAGTCAAAAGTATTGAATTAAAATTAATGGAAGTTTCATTAATTGGAAAAGGAAATGTTTAAACTAAAATAATTAGTCAAAAAACAGCAAAGAACTAAAAAGAGGACTCAAATTTAAAGGTCAATTTAGTATGAACACCATAAGGTATGGATTATAAAAACTAAGACATCGATTGATTTATTTATGGAAACTATTGATGATCCTAACTCCAAAGTTTCTAAATAAAATTTCTACAACCTGTACTTTACTTAAAAAGATTCAAACAATAGTTGCAGGTGAAAAACAGAAACACCAACAAGACGAAGAAGATGAAGTATAAGTACTTTACCTGGATTCAAGATGTCCTGCAAGAGCTGCCTTGCCTATGCAGTATTCAGGAAAAAAAAAAAAGAGCAGAAAGCACAGGAAAGAGAAGAGTATATGGTTTTAAGAAATAATTTACTGGGAACAGAGAATGGTATAATGAGATGAGATGTGGAAGAGATTGTTACAGTAATAGCACAGAGAGAAGAACGGTTCAAGAAAAAAACAATAATGGAGTTGAAGCGAAATCTCTGTTGGATTTTTTCCTTTTTTGTGTTTTTGGTACAGTGGTCAACAATAGCCTGGAAGACTTTGGTATCAGTGACCTGTTCGACCTCAATAATGTTAACGCGTGGACCCCAGCTGTTTGTTAACGCGTGGACCCAGTTGTTGTGGAAACTTTGCAAAGGATCCGGAGAAAGAAATATATTAGAACGATTTTTTTTATTTTAGACATAGGACTAGTGGACCAGTGGTTGTAGGGAGTGGGGGCAATACCATAAAGTATGTTTTGATAAGTGCTTAAACACTCACTCAAAAAGTATGGTCGACAGGAGCAGTGCCTTTTATATTTTTAACTTTCGTTCCTTATTTTTTTTTTTAATTATATCATTTGATTGCAAAATTAACTCTCGATTGCTTTAAATTTATTGGCTAGAAACAAAATTGAAAGACAAGAGATTAATTTAGAAAAGATGCTGAAAATTGATGATTTTTTTATACAAAACAGGTTATTAAATCTAATAAAATTCATGACTAGATTCAGATCCAATCTATTATTGTTTTAATATTTTTTTAAAAAAATTGTTATTTTAAAGTTGTTTAAAAAACTAAATGATATTTTTATTGATTATTTAAATTATCTTTAAATTCATAAAATTAATCCATTTAAATCGGGTGTACTCCACCAAATTGACAAAGAAAGATTTTAAATTCACTCACTCAATTATATATAACAGCATCGTGAAAAAACTCTGTATCTTATGTGACTTTGGTGGAGGACGGTACAATAGTCCCGTCAATATCTATACAGAATTAGATTTTCTCAATTTTTAAAATTAAATTCAGAACTATATAGAAAATCCTGTTTTACAAAGTTACTGCTTTGCTTAAGCAATTTGAACCAGAGTTTTTAACAATAAAATATATATATTGAAAGTTTGAAAAACTTTATAAGAATAAAACAATTCATACTTGGAATTCAGTTTTGCGTTCCTTTGAACCAGCATTTTTAAACCCGGTCCGGTTTAAGCTCTGAATTCCGGATTTTGACCGAGTCTCTCGGGTCAATTTTAATTTTTTTTTAAATCAAAACGATTTTTTTTAGTAAAAAACAAATAAAAATCAACGAATTACAATCGGGTTTTTGACTGAATCTTACTGGATCAACCGGGTCGCCGGGTCACGCCGAGTTTTGACTTTTTCTATTTTTTCTTAAGCCCGGCCCGGTTCCAGCCTCGGGTCAGCCAAGTCTTGGATCAACTTGCTTTTTTATTTATTTAAAATGCTTTTGGTAATTATTAAATTTTCAATATTTATTTATTTGTGTTGTGTATAATTGCTTGTCAATAGAATTTATGCCTTTAAGCAGAATATATATTTGTTATGCCTTCGGGCGGGATTATACACACACACATATATAATTAATTGTTTTGCCTTTGAGACAAAATTAAATGTTAAATTTGAATCCATCGCAACAAAGAAATTATTTTGTAAAATTTAAATTGACCGAAAAGATAGGGCCAATATTGTATGAAATTAAATTGGATGTAACGGTGGGAATATTAGGTAGGATTGATGTTTGAGATTGAGGATTTCCGGTAATAAGCCATAAATAAGACCATGGGAATCAAAATGAATTAATAAAAGTTTAGTTGGTAAAAAATAACGTAATAGGTGTTGAAAGAAATTAATGTAGTTGGTAAACCAAAGTTAAAATAAAGTATAGTTCAAGGTATGAAATGAGTTCAATGAAAATATAAATAAGTTAAAATAATAGTTGTAAATACTAAATAGAATGGATATACATAACAAGATTAGGGTGTTGAATAGTTGTAAATACTAAATAGAATGGATATACATACCAAATTAGTTTGGGCTATTAACAAAGAATGATTATATAAAGGAGATTAAATCAAAATAGGAATGAGATGTTTGTAACAATACATTAAAATCCTATTAATTTAAAGTGTAAGTGATAAATATTTGAGATGGATGAAAAACTGGATTATTAATCATATTTAAAGTATAATGAGCAGGATGATGATAGTCCAATGATAATATATATATAAAAAAAAAGAAGTTTATTCATGGTTAAAAAGAAAGAAAAAAGAAAGTATTAAACTGATGAGATGTAAAAGAATTAATGTGTTTATAAGGTGTTGAAGATGTGAGGACTGCCTGTTTAATTTTTTTAGTTTTGGCAAGTATTAGTAATTGTGATGGTACAATTGTGCATATTAATTGTGTTACCAAGATTTATGTCCTTTCATATTGAATATGTGAAATGTTGAAAATTTATAATTTAAATATACAGATGTGTAAACTATCATATAAATGTAAGATTGGAAGTGGTATGATCTCAATGAATAATGAAAATCAAGATAAGAAATAATAGATAAATAATGATATATAATAGAAGGAATGACCTCCATAAAATGAATTTTGATTTAGAATTTATAAGGACAGAGAAACTGGTAACGTGTTTTGATGGATAAAATAAAAAAAAATGACAAAATGTTTCTAAGAAATAAATGAGGTAATAAAAAATACATTACAATAAAGGATAATGCAAAGAAAAGGGTAGGACTGAAGGTGTAAACACCAATTAAAAATCAGTGACGTTACTTTGAAACAGTAATAAGCCCGATAAATAAATAAAGGTGGAAATTTTAAAATGAACATATTCCAAAATAATAAAATGACCTTAAAGGTTTACAAGGATAATTGATATGATTTTATGTGAAGATTGGACAAGAAAATCTGAATTGTTAATAAAAAATCATGAACTAACCAATTTTACATCAGAAAGCAGAGCTCTCAATCCAATTGTCGGATTGGGATGGAATTTTGCATGAAGCCTATTAATATGTTTTCCTACCTTGGTTAAAGATCCCATCCCAATCGGAGATCGGTAAAGACTAGCGATTTAAGCAGAAATAAACCGGATAGTTTACATGAAAAATAAAATAAAATACATAAAGGCATAAATGAGGGACAAAGTTGTAATTAGGGAAAAATGTGCCTTTAAAACAGCAAAGAGGCCACTAATTCCAAAAAAAAAAAAAGGTGAGACAATAGAGAGAATTCAACTAGAGAGAGAAGTGCAGAATTTGAAGGAGCTAATAATGCTCTGGTGGCCACATCTCTGGAATCCACCGTTGGATCATGCTGATTTGTGGATATATTGTTCTTATCACACTCCTATACTAACTGACAGGAGGGATTTGAAGGCCCACAATCCGTTTGACAGAAATCATATCGGAAATTTCCTAGAAAACAAAAAGAAATACACCTGCAAGGCAGTTTTGATCGCCGGCTGATTTCTCTCTCTTCCACCGTTGGATCATGACTATATTTGGATATGTGGTGCGCCTAGATGTTGCCGTTATTCCGGACGGTGGAGATCGGAAACTAACACTCCGACAAGGTGTCGTTAATGTTGAATAGGAGCTCATCAATGTTCAGGTTAGCTCGGTTTTATTCATATATAGGAAGATCCAATCGTTGGATCATTCCGATTTTGAGATATATTGTTCACAACTTTATGATCTATATTCTTATCGTTTGGTTCAAAAACATAATCAGAGGTTGATGACTTCTTGCCTTTTGAATCTATTGCTAGTTTTGGAAAAATTTAGGAAGCTTGATTAAATACATGTTTTGATGAAATTAGAATTGGGTGGGTGTAGCGTTTATGAAAGATGTAATGGTAAAATATGTTTTTGTTATTGGTATTGTTATAGATTAATTGTGTATTCTTTATATGAGGGGAAGAATGATTATTGTGTAAGAATATGAATGAATATTGTTATATGAACATGTTGATTGAATAAAAAGCTAACTTTTTGGTTGTGTGAATATGAATGGAGTGGAATCATGAAGAAATTGAAATGAAAGCAATTTGGAAATAAAACATATTTAAGGCTAGCCATAAGTATATTTTTTGCAAATTGATTGATTAATGAAGATTGTCATGGATTCCAACTAGTAGGGTGAAATTATTGTTGTGATAATGATGTAAGAATATTAATTGTTAAAGCTTGTCGCATATGTTTGATCGCACGAGAAGAAAGTGAAAGAAAATGAATGGTTCATTGTTTTGTTGTATTAATAATGCTAAACAAGGATAATAACATATGTAGTGTGTGTAAAAATAAATAAATAATAATAGGAGAAATCTCATAGGAACGAATTTCTCTATTTTGGTCGAATCTTGCTATATTGTAGAGGCAGGAAAATTGTTTGAAGGTTTTGTTTTAGAATTGATTTAAATTTATGATTTAATAATGCTAAACGACTTTGGATAATGTTGTTTATGCATGAACATAAGTTGAAAGTTGAAAATGATTTCCAAGGGATGAAAATCCTCGTTGTCCAAATTTTTAGCTATAAAGAAGGGGTTATTGTGATTGTTGATTTGGAGTTAATTTTCTCATAAAAGTTGTGTTTCTATATTTTAGCCTTTCATAGAGACAGATCACGTCCATAACTGAGTTTTTCCCAGTTTAGTTTTGATTAAAACACTAGATAGTGTTCTATTAGTTAGGATAATGTTTGAACGGATATGAGTACCTTGCATGTATTGTTATGTATCAAATTAATTATGTTATTATTAGGATGAATACAATTACCTTACATTGATAAGCATCGAATTAGCCATGATAACACTAGAATAGATGTAATTATTGTAAAATTTCTGGGTGAAAAATCATAAATTGACTAGTTTAATATAAAACAAATTCGTAACTCTTGATTGGGTTATCACAAAATTCTAAAAATTTACTTTGAGCCTTCTAATATGATGTCTTAGATTGGGTTAAAATTTCAGAATTTTTAGAGAAATTCAAAAATTTGACGAAAAATCACAATTTGACTAGTTTTACGTTATTTGATGTAATTTTCAATCCGACCATCAGATTGAGCTGAAATTTTAGAAGGAACCTTAAAATATATTGAATAAAATTTGGTTAAAATTTTAGGATAAACAGAGCTCAGTAGTGCTAGCAAAAAAATAAAGACCATCAAATAGAAGCAAAAAGACTCATTAAGGGTAAAATAATTATTTGCCATTAAAAATAAAACAAATCATCTTCTTTTTTGTTATAATTTAACAACTGGGCAGAAACAAAATGTGAAAAGAAAAAAAAAACAAGAGAAGAACGCTAGAAATCAAGAGAAAGTGAGAGATAACTTTAGAACTTGTAAAATTGAAAGACTTTGAACATTAAATTAAGGAAGATAGGAGTAGGTGAAGATATTTAATCTCGTAAGATGAAATATTTATGTGGTTATGTTTATTAAATTTTGTTTATTATAATATTTTTTTATTAAATCAAATAATAATAAAAATAGACAAACATGTTAAATTAAATGAATAAAATAAAAAAATATTATACAATGCTATACAAATATTATTTGAAAATAATTTTTTTTATTTTTAAAAATATAATTCATTTATACAAAAGATTAAAACATATAGTTGAATAAAAAAAAATTAAAGTTAAAAACATAACTATCATTTAAATAAAAGTTATTAAACAATTATCATTTATCATTTAAAAGTTAAACACATATTTAAAAAATAATTATAATTTAAAAAAGCTATTTAAATAAAATAAAAAAATAATATTAATTTAAATATAAAAAAATCAGACATTGTCAAGCAAGCCCGCTGGCTGGCTGGGCTAGCTACACGTCACATGTGAACCCAGTTGTTGAAACTTTGGAACCAGGGAGGTAATTACATAAATGGTTGTCAAATGATCGAACATTAGCGTGTGGACCCTACTGTTGATGAAACTTTGAAAACAGGGAGGTAATTACATAATTCAGAATGGCTGTTACCTGTTTGAATGTTAGCGTGTGGACCCAATTGTTGGCCATCTACATCTATTTATTATTATTTTTTATTACAGTGACGGTATCCCAACTAATTTTTTGAAATTTTAAAATTAATAATTATATAAATTTTCAGTAAAATTAAAATTTATAACAATATAAAAAAAAGGAAACTGATAGCACCGAAAAATTATATATATATATATATATATATATATATATATATATATATATAAATCATTAACGATATCTAAAAATAAAATTTAAAAAATTAAGACATAAAAGTAGATTAAAATATTTAATTTTATAAAACGGACATTTACTTGATTATATTTGCTAAATTTTATTTATTGTAATATATTTTTATTCAATCAAATAATAATAAAAATAAACAAATACATAAAATTGAAGGAATAAAATAAAATAAATGTTAGCATTAATTTTTTTTTTGCAAAATAAGTTATTAAACCCAATAAAATCCATGATCCAGATTACGAGGGAACCAAGGTTAATCTACTCTATCGTTGTCTCAATATTTTCTTAAAAAGTTATCATCTTAAAGTTATTTAAAAAGTTAAGCCATAATGTTTTTTGATTACTCATATTATTTTTAGATTTATAAAATTAATCAACTTAAATTAGGTAACTCTCGTAAAATTTAATTGACAACTTATATTAAACAAAGAGCTATAACAAAAGGTTTTAAAATTTACTCACTTAATTATATTTAATCATACCATGAAAAAACTCTGTATACTTTCAATAATTATTTTATATTTTAAAAAGGTTGATGTGACCGTGGTGGTGGACGGTCCAATAGTCTAGTCAATACTAATAGTTGTTACCATGTCAACCTCAGTAATGTTAATGTGTTGACTAGAAAGAATTAGATTTTCTCAATTTCTAAAATTAAATTCTGAACTATATAGAAAATCCTGTTTTACAAAGTTATAAATAATTTATCTATTCTGAATAACATGCAAAAATTTTTATATAATAGCTAAACCAAGTTAATTAATTAAAATTAAATTAAATTAATTAAAATTTTAAAATCTAACTAATAATAAAATTAAGAAATAACTAGAAAAATAAAAGAAATTCTAACACCAACCTCTAGATTTGAGTGTTAACGTGTGGATCCAATTGTTGTTGGAACTTTGAAAACAGGGAGGTAATTACATAACTCAGAATGGCTGTAACCTGTAGAAATGCACAAAGTTATCGAGCGTAATGAAGCTTAAATTATGTAAGCTTCAATTATTATTATTATTATTAGTATTATTATGAAAGTAAATTTAGTCTAATTTTACAGTTGATATTATATGATTCTAAAACTTGATTTATTAAAAGGGTTTCAACTACTTTTTTTTGTATGTGATTCATAATATAATTTTTAATAAATCTAATCAATAATCTATAATAAAATTAAAATACAATCACTAAATTTTATGGAAAATCAACAATTAATTCTACTAATTTATTTAATATCTATCCAAATATATACACATGATCTCCTTGGGTGTTTTTATACCATTTTAATAATTTCTTGAAATTATTGTAAAGGAATTAGACTTCGTTCTCTATCTTTTCCCATATTGCAAGCCTTTGTGTATCTAAATATCTTACATTAAAATTTTTCTTAATGAGTAAAAAATTCAAATATTCACCTTGTTATTGTTATCCTACAACAACCTGTCCTTTACTTGAAAAGATTCAAGCAATAGTTGCAGGAGAAAAACAGGAACACCAACAAGACGAAGAAGATGAAGTAAAAATACTTTACCTGGATTCAAGATGCCCTGCAAGAGCTGCTTTGCTTAAGCAGTATTCAGAAAGAAAGGAGAGCCATAGGACTAGTGGACCAGTGGTTGTAGGGAGTGGGGGCAATACCATAAAGTATGTTTTGATAAGTGCTTAAACACTCACTCAAAAAGTATGGTCGACAGGAGCAGTGCCTTTTATATTTTTAACTTTCGTTCCTTAATTTTTTTTTAATTATATCATTTGATTGCTTTAAATTTATTGATTAAAACAAAATTGAAAGACAAGAGATTAATTTAGAAAAAATATTAAAAATAAATGATTTTTTTATACAAAACAGGTTATTAAACCTAATAGAATTTATGATTAAATTGATCTAATCTATCATTGTTTTAATATTTTTTTAAAAAAAATTATTATTTTAAAATTATTTAAAAAGCTAAATGATATTTTTACTAATTATTTAAATTATCTTTAAATTTATAAAATTAATCAATTTAAATCAGGTGTACTCCCACCAAATTGACAAAGAAAGATTTTAAAATTCACTCACTCAATTATATATAACAACATCGTGAAAATATGTTATTAATATTTTTTTATATTTTAAAAAAGTTGATGTGAACCTCAGTAATTCGGAATAGCTGTAACGCACAACGTTATCACGCTTAATGAAGCTTAAATTATGCAGGCTTCAATTATTATTATTATTTCAACAACTCTCTTGCAAATCCAACCACTTAACCTGCAGGTGTAGACCAACATTTATCAATAGTATCATCTTTTTTTCTCTTGGTTTTATTGTTTTTTGTAAATTTTACATAATCAAGTTAGTAAACCCGTCTGTTTGTTTAACCCATTTATATTCTAAGTTAATTTATTAAAATTGGTTTATAGTATATATTGTTTTTTTTTTTTGTATATTTAAGTGTTTTGCAACTTTTTTCTAAATAATTTTATTGTATTAATACATGATTTGTATGTTAGAGTTTATTTGGAATATGTAATAAATTGATTTTATTTGTCATTTGATGAAATTAAATTTGATATAGTAATATAAGTGTGTTATAATTAAAAATAATAATAAGTAATTCAACGATTAATTCAATTATCTTTTGTCAATTTTAACGTTCAGTTAAAAATTTAGAGAAAATTAATTTATATGGAATCGACAATGGTTTGGAATTCTATTTAGATAAGTTTGATAACATCTAAAAGTATAAAGAAATTGATAGACATCGCACTGCTAGATATACAATACAATAAAATGAGGACACAAAACGTATAAACAAGACACTTTTAAAAACGTGATAGTGTTGTATGTTTTTACAAGCTGGATTGTCAAAAAAAAACTTTTGAGCTAAAAAGTTAATATGGATTGTTAATGGTGATTGTCATCGACAATTTTAGAGTTAAACACTACATGAAATACCACATGAAATATGATCTATTTCTTTTACTAATTATTCTAAACTGACAGAATTTTGCTACCTTTTTTAGGCAAAAGAGTACAAGAAATGCCCTAAAAAAGTACAAGAAATGCCTATGAATAGGCATCAGGAAAATTGGAACAAGCAAGATTAAAATTAAAATCATCCTATATTTGGTTGTCTTTTTATACTTGGGTTAAAAAAGAACACTAAAACGGAGAGCATGAAAATATATATTCCTAGGCTATATATATTCCTAGGACTCTGCATCTAGGTTCAGGGATATCAGTTGTAGTTGTAGTGTTTAATTCCAAGTCACTTAAATTTGTTACTAACAAGGATATATTTACGAGTCTATTATGTTTTACAAGGGAAAAAAAAATTGACTAGTGTTAATACTAAGATACTAGCAAGCTCATTTACTAGTGTTAATGCTAAGATACTTGCAAGCAAATAGAAATCAAGGCTAAAGCTTCACAAACAGTGCAAGATCTTTCAGCTGAGCCTGTTAAGAAAACCGTGCATAATAGTGTTGATAAAAATAGACTTCAAAAATAACATTACAGTATTGCAATGATAAGATAACGAAGATAAATAAAAGCATAAGATAATTATATTAAAGTATAATTATTCTAATTTAATTGATTTTGCCTTGAATGTTGTAGAGAATCTTGATTATCAAAATCTTTGACAAAATCCACTAAAAGGAGTCCTTCAAACAAAAACTTTATTGCTGTTTTTTTTTTTTCTAGTTCAAAGAAAATATCATTGCCAAGCACTTTATTTTTTTATTAATTTTGAAATCACCACACATATATAATAAGAAAATGACACATCATGATTGAATTATCTTTCTTCTGACGAGCATATACATACATAATGCATAACCCAGTTCATAAAAAACTAAATATGCAATCTCTAGAATTAAGTTTGTCATCAGTAGAGTCTGTCCTGATTTCATCCCCTTCTTCTTCTTTAGCCCTGTAGATACAAATAAACATTGAATTAAAAATTAATTTGAAGTAATTTTTAGGAAAATAGCCTCCAAGTAATCTAAAATAAAGTTTGATTTATGTTATTCATTAAGCAACATAAATAAATAAGTCCTACCTACTTGATCAATATAGAATCATGCCTATAAATTCTACAACTTGGTCATTGATTTTAATATAACCAAAGAGCACTTTGATTTAGAAAAATCAAATCAAATACGTTAAGAAACAAAATTAGAGGTTAAACTATAGAAAAGAAAAAGGAGAAGGATAGAAAGTAAAATTTACCATGATTGGAGAGTATTCATCCAGTATTTGGATGGCCATGTCCCTAAGCAAGTCATGCATCTTGACGGCATCACCACCATCAATTCTTTCCAATAAGCAGACATCTTCTAGTCTATTAAGAATTGAGTGGCCCATTTCGAGTGCTACTTCCCTATTAATTTCTTTAATTATCCCCTCCTCGATAAACGACTCTATCAACACCTCC
>Ga0307515_10015241_pt1 | contig 14178 bp, 14 predicted proteins | sample 17_EM_MG_FD_194513 | JGI IMG/M metagenome (GOLD analysis project Ga0307515, IMG submission 194513) | Populus trichocarpa ectomycorrhiza microbial communities from riparian zone in the Pacific Northwest, United States - 17_EM | ecosystem: Host-associated > Plants > Roots > Unclassified | place...
GGACACACTTGGTTTGTAGACAACACGACCGAATCAGTACACCACCAGCCACTCATGCTTTTCAAACCAATTCCAAACGCTTTGGTAACCGAGAATATCCGCCCGTCGACGAAGTCTGGTATAACATCGAGTTGTTGCTCCAATAGAACGGGCAGCGAACCACTCGTAGACAAAAGGTCGAGGTGAAAACTCAATCTTTGTATCGGTATATGCTGCCCTTCAACTATGACAGGGTCCCCAAAGAGCCGAATTTCGAAATCGCCTGATGCGTACAAGTCGAAAATAGTAGTTTGGTCGATCGCTACCTCTGTAGGATAAGGAACGATTTGATTGGGCATATTTGGCATCGCGTAGATGTTGCCATTTCGCCAGGGGGGCCGACACGCTGCCGCCCGAATACAGAGTCGGAAGAATGAGGCTCGTATGACGTTGGCGATCAACAACGGAGGACTGAATATCGTTTGGGTCGGGCTTCGTGGTGGGGTGATTTGAACCTCTGTGTGTAAAAGGGCGTGGTGCTGAAGAATTGACCAGCCTTCCGTCGTTCGAAGGTCCCTCCATCTAGGTAACCATGATGAGAGGACTTAGATTTCAAGGTATGATACCTACCGCACGTCTGGAAATGATACCGCTAACTTCCCCTCGTCGTCGGACGTTGTGTTGGTCCAAGTAACAAATCCACCATCTGCGAGAGATGATGGGAAACGAGTATCGTTTTCGACTTCGATACGGTCATCACCTGGGTACGTAACACATCAGGACACACCGTCTGTGCAGCATAAAACAAGCGTACTACAAAATGGAAACGAAGGCGATAGGAAATGTTGCTCCCGAGCATGCTGCGGAAAGGGGCCTAGCACGTCCCAGGATTGTCTAATTGATAGTTTCCATCCCGAGACGCTTGCGACTGTTCTCCAACCAGGTGTTTCCACGTCAAATGTCGGGAGATATATTTGCTCCTGGGTAGTCGGAGAGTCAAAGGTGCCATTGTAGAGAACACAGTACGATGGGGTACTGAGTGTCACAAAGGCGGATATCAAGAAGCCGAACGATGAGCAACAGGAAGGTACGGGGAGGTTCAAGAGGTGCATGCCTGGTAAACGAAGCATTTGAAGTCCTTCATGAACATATTATCTGACAATTCGAAGAAACATTTCATTTCCAAAGTACAATATATTTCTTTCCCTCCTAAGGATTGGGACACTTTAACGGATCCGAGGCGGAGTCTGGAGCGGAGTCTGGGTAGTGACAAACTGTCACTTGAGCTCTCCCCTCTTAACCTTCCCCACGATCCCAGTGCCCAACGTCTCGTACTCCGTCTCGTACTCCCGCTGTTGTCCCTGGTGCCCCCAACCAACGACGACAAGGGAAGGGAGTCCAACCACCCGTTGATACCCCACATATCGGTTCAATTGCAGGTGGGTTTGGTGACTAGACTAAGATCTTGGATACAATAGCCTTAGTACAAGACGCTCCCCTCCAGTAACTTGCCCCCGTCGGGGGCGGATTTCCACCCTCGAACCATCTCTGGATATCCCCCACTTAGTCCTTCTCTTTGATTCAGATGCGTACTAATGTACCTATTTCCTGAGGTGAGCCCGTGCACCTGATTGTTGGCTCGCCCTTGCTCCCTTTCCCACTGATCGCATCCCGACAACCAGTATTAATTGCACACTAGAGCAGCCAGCCAGTGTTGCTTCTACATACACTTTCATGACACCTGTCTCTTGGATGGTCCACTGTCTACCCAATTCTCCTGTTCAAGTAGTGCAAGGTTGGCCGATTCTTAACGTACCAACTCAGACTTGGCCTTGATCCTCGCTTTCTCCCAACTCTCTTATACCCTTCACTTTCTATCATTGCTATCATTGCATCCATTCCGAATTCCTGCCTGCGCATCCAACCGGCACCTTCTGTGGCCAACCCAGTGACTGGCAAGACTGGAGTCTCTGATTCACTCAAATTACAGATAATGTATTTTAACCGGTCTTTCTATGGACACTTCAGGAAGTGTAGCGCCCGGAAGGCTTCATAAGAACTGACCTGGCGGAATCATCTCTAGCTGCTCCCCTCCTCAAAGTATGCCCCGCTCTCTCCAAGTATCACAATATGAGCCTCCCGTCTTGTTGCCCCCAAGCGGGCCACCTATCGCATTTAGTCCACTTACCTTGGTCGCAAACAACATGCCTGCTCGCGCTCATGCGGCAAGAGATAACATCCATGGCCCCAACTCACTCAGGCGTTGTTACGAATTGCAGCATTCATTTTGTAAGCTTTTTAATTGGTGTTTCGATTATGTGCTGAGATGAGATCAGCGCACACCCTCTCACGAGCCCGCTTACCGACCTTCCCGCCGCGCCTTCCCACGAGCCCGCTTGCTTTGTCCGCCTGACTGGCACACAATCGCTTTGCTACACAACCCGGTTGTACTTGACGTTGCATCAAACCGCTCGGCCCACTTGCCTTGTGTTCACATGATACTCCCCGATCGAGATTAGGCTATTCAGATGGATCTCGGAGGTCACAGGATTCAGTCACGTATTCTCGATTTTCTTCTTCGCTTCTAGTTTACTCCTCACTTTCCTTATGCGCCTCTCCCTTCCCCACCGCCGCGCACTCCTAGTCTCCTCATGCTCACTGCTCCGCTTTGCTCCTATCTCCTCCTCTTGCACGCTCCGACTTGTTTCCTATCCATGTGGGCTCCATACCTGCTTCGAGTTTTCATTTGGCCGAAGGGTCTCTCAGTTTTGTACTTAGCTTAAGGACCGCTGTATATGTTGTAGAGACCCTAGTCAGGAAATCAATTTGGACCACCCAGGTCATCCTTCTTTCTCATTTCTCGCCATATTCTCATCAGTCAAGTCAGGCTCAGTATTCTCTAGGCCGTTGCAGCCGAAAGTGAAACTCTTGGAAATCCTTCAACTCCAGTTCAGCATCTTAACAGTATTTTCTGACTGCCACTGCTAAGTCTAGAATGATATTGAAGTCGATTGTCTCCTCTCACATTTGCATGTGAGGAGCCTATAAGACTAGGAGTTCAACTAGAACCCTGTTAGGGCGCTGAATTGGAATTGAAGGGGTTTCCGAGAGTTTTGCTTTCGGCCGCGAGGGCCTAGAGGATACTGAGTCTGATAGTGATAGTGTGACACGAGAGGTGAGAAAGAATGAAGAACTGGATGGTCCAAATCGATTTTCTGACTGAGGTCTCTAGGACGTATACAGTGACTCTCAAGTACAGAACTAAGAGACCATTCGGCAGAATGAAAACTCGAGGAATGAAAACTCGAGGCAGATCTCCTTCTGACCAACAAGCTGGCGGCGGAGGAGATCATCTTGAGGGAGGGCATGAAGAGCGGAGAAGAGAGAGATCTCGTCGAACTGCTGCTTGGAGGTGAGATCAGCTGGAGTAGCTCGAACGATACGATTGCGCGCTTCCTCGTTGCGACGGTACATGTCGCAATACCCCTCGTCGGGTGCCTTGCGGACTGCAAAAAGCATCATCCATGCTTCGTAACGGAGACTCGCATCCTGCAAGACATGGTATGTTGGAGTTGATGATTCCTCCAACTAGTGGCCGGGTTGGCTCAGTGGTTAGAGCACCCTTCTAGAATTAGGGAAGTCCCGGGTTTGATCCCTGGTCTGGCCTTTTCTTTCTCTTTCTACAGGTTATGTTATGAGCCCTGCAGCGCGGCCTGACAGCCCAAAGAGATTAGAACTGTGCTAGACCTTCCGTGTAAATACAATGAGGTTGGTTGCGATGGGTGGGGAGGGACTGGCGAAGTAGGTCGTTCGGACGCATGCCAGAGAGAGCAGCGAACAGAACGAGCTTGTCCATGCGCTCCTCGGCGGAGAGGTCGCTGGGAGTGATGCAATCGACGCGCGCGCGAGCGTCGGAAAGTCGCCTAAGGTACACGGAGTGGATCTCGTCCTCGGCCTTGCGAATGCCTAGGAGGCCCATCCACGCGCTGTGGCGTAGGCTTGCGTCCTTCTGCTCATGGAGAGCCTCGATCGCGGACCACAGGGTCCAGGCGCTCTTGTCCTCGTACTTGTGAAGAAGTTCGAGGTGGATGTCGATGACCGAGCCGGCGATGATACCTATAGCCATCCGTTCGGACTGGTTCCACGCCTCCAGGGCCTTCGCGTCGGCGGGCGCGACAGGGTCGTACACGGTAATCCTCGATCGTGCACCAAAGGCTCCAAGCACAGCCTCTTTCATGGGCATGGCACAGTTCGAAGTGAAGGTCAGTAGCGGTGCCGATCATGAGACTGAGCGCGACTTGTTCAGACTTCTTCCAGCTCTTGAAACTTCGGGATCCTTGTCAGCATCGGGAGGGGAGGGATCGACTTCAGAACCGTCCTCGAGGACTTCACGCCTAATAACGCGAATGTGGTCGTTTGGAGCAAGATAAGCCTTGACCTTAAGCGCCCAGGCAGGGTAGTTGTCCTTGACCAGGATCGGAACGTGAGCGTACGACGAGCGCGTTTCGTCGGACGTGGTAGAAGCGAGAAAGCGAGGGCGGGACAAAGGGAGGGGGTACGACGACGGGCAGGACGGGCTCGAGTAAGAACGGTAGTTCCTTCAGCAGCCAGGGCTCATAACCTAATAACGGCTAGAGCGACGGAGGTGAGGGGGAAGAACCGTGTATATAGACAGACATACCTAGAGCGACGGAGGTGAGGGGAAAGAACCATGAGGGATCCCCTGGACCAACGTCGCTCTATATATACAAGAGAGATAGCCAAACAAGCACACAAACAGACGTCACAGGAAATAGGAGACAAAAGGAAGGAGAGGACGTCATAAGGAAACACGTCATAGAACCAGAACAGAACCAGAACAGACAGAACAACGCTCAACAAGAGGTAGTGAGCTTGAAATAATGCGATTCATCGGATCCTGGGCACGTGGAGGGACGTGGCTTGGGACGATCTATACAGAAATGAGGTTATAAGACAGGGTTTGAAAGTTGCACGATACCTCCCAGTGTCCTTGCTGTTTCGACACCCACTAGACTTTCTCAGCACCTTTGATTACGAGGGCCTCGCCTCCATCCACGGCGATCATGCTAATTGGAGAGACCGAAGTATTGACTGAGAAGCTCCATACGTTACCGCCGCGGTTCCATCAACAATATTGATTGTCAGTCTTGCCAGTCGACCTGGAATCCAGCCATAGAAAGAACCGCATTCTGCCGCTGTCCTGATAGTAAAGGTGAAAGATTTGGGTGGCGCTGCCTCAGTGGACGAGCTGAGAGGGCTGAGATTGCCTTCGAGAAATTGCTGGACCTTGTCATTCAACAACACGTCGCCCCACCAGTGATCAAGGCCAGGAACCTCATGTAAGCTATAGAGGTTACGCAAATAGCATATGGTCAAAAGCTGAGCGGGCTTACGTAGCATTGGTTTCTGGGTCAATGTCTTCAGTATGGCCAAGAGCTCTTGACTATGCCAAATAGGGACATTCCTATCCTATCCTCTACGAAAGTGGAAGTAGAATCAAAGGCAGTATTGGTGTGGTAAGGGCCCATACCCATGGATAGCCAAAATCGGCATCCAGGCTAAATTCGTGGCAAACAAATTGTTGTCATCTGGCATGAGTGCACTCTCCAATATGTATCTCAAGCTGTGGTTGGTGAAATGGGGCCCGTGGGAGTGCTGACATGGGACGTAGAGTTGAGACTTGGTATATGCAGCGGTAGGTACCGCTACAAGCAAATAGTCGATGCAGGATTTGGAAGTAAGCACGGAAGGCTAACCTGCGATGACTCGATCTGGGTATCTCTCGGCTAGATACCACACACCTTGGCCCCGAACCACTTGGTCCCTCAAGTCGCCCATTCCTTCCATGTCGAAGGAGCACGAAGCAGACCGCGTAGTGAATCTACAGATGCCCAAACGTCCAAACTAGACGGCCCGTGCCCACCCAGTACGTCCCTGAGCACAAGTCAACAAGGATATGCTAGACCTCAAAGCCATAGCCGCGCATGCAGGCGATATGTCGCTGCACTAACTCGTTGCATTTCTCGTCCGCGATCGCTGGGTCGTTCTTCAGAAAACAATCGTCACGGGCCGATTTTGTTTCTGGGCATGCGCACCATCTAGATGCCGAAGCGTAGCGTCAGAAACCATAGGACTATATGATTAATAAATGGTCGTATTGCGTACGGCTTGAGACCCTTGGGGTTCAATGGGGTCACTTCGCAGACAGATTCTGAAGAAAAGGCGGACACATTAGGTGGGGTACTGGTGCAGACTGAGCAGCCCCCATCGCAACTTTGTATTTAACTGGGTCGTGATAAGTATGCGACCAGTATGCGATCAGTGTACGGGAAACCTTCCACTTGGACAGCGAAACCAACGTCAATGACGGGTGCCAACCGCGAGGCAAAACAAAATAAGCGTCTTGTCCACCTCCATCTATCATGGGGCTCTTAAGGCTCCTGCTGCCTGTCCTCCTTATCTCTCAAGTACTAGCTCAATCTTGTGGTAACTATGGAGTAGTCAACGGCACCTCCTGCGAGTGTCCCCCTGGTGTTGGGGGCTCGACTTGCAACGATCCTGCATGCGGCGGCAACCTCTTCCAAGGTAGCAATAGACAGACCATTCAAGCTACTTCTGGGTCATTGTATGGAAACCTTACCACTTGCCAATGCCAAAGTGGCTGGGCTGGGGTTGGCTGCAATGGTACGAGCGCAGAACCATTTGCCGGCAATACCGTTAGGAACAAAGCCTAGTATTCACCTAATGTGTAGTCTGTCAAGCTACTTCAGCATGCGTGTCGGCTTATACCGCCGTCGGAACGCCGCAATTAACCAGTCCATCGGGGGTTCCGTCGGGTGTGGGAAACACGGCCATCACTGTGAGTGCTTGTCAGTCTAACCCTGAACTGACTGTGTTCTCAGCCTTTACTTTAGTGCGCTACGCAGTCAAGAGTATGGGCTGCTGGCCAAATGAGCTGTGGTGTCCAGGTTAGTATTCTACCCGTAGTCTCGGGCAGGGCCCTCATGTTTCCTCAGAACCCTACACTGTCCGCTTTATTTCCTGGCCAAACTACATTCAACATTCTGCGAACCCTCGAGCCCACCCATACCCTTGCACCAAACATATCAAGCTTTGGACCTAGTGGATATCTGCACGCGATGCTCTGGTACGACGGAGAGGAGCAGTTCGTATGTCAAGCGAAGAACTGCAAACAAGCAATAATCAGTACAACCACGGATTGGAGTTGTGATTCCCTAGAATGTCAATGCAGACCAGGGGCGGCCTGGTGTGGGAAGGATCCGGTGAGTGCTCCGCCAACTGTCTTCATATTCGTCCGGCCCATCCAAATTGGATATCAACCGACCTCGTTCAGACTCGCAATCTTACTGGCGTCATAAACGAACTGAGTGGAACTGTCGACATCAACTGTTCAACCTCTGGAGGAACGGTTTCATGCCGATTCCTGCAGGCCACCATCAAGAATGTATTCGGAAACACCGGTCTAGAAATGAATGGCTGCATCTTCGGAGAGTGTGTGAGGCAAAGCGTAATTGACTTCTTGACTTCCGATGGAAACAACTCGACCAATACAAGCAGCGAGGGGACTCACCTTTCGGGAGGTGTCATTGCCGGCCTGGCTATTGTCGGTGGCTTGGTTTTCTTGGTAGGCCACCCTGAGAATCTGTGGCTTTGAATGCTGTACGAGAGCTAGATGGGTCGCTTCCGCGATGTATGGCTGGAACAAAAATAGTAAGTTCAACAAATCCCCCACTTATCCCAGTTTGAGGGTCGAATTGTCTGAGGACTAATGTGAAAACGGGGTCACTTTCAGGAAGGAGTCGACCGTTTTGCGTAAAGGTGGGCGGGACTAGAAAGGGGAACCCCCCAGTCGTTTGCGGGACTCGGACGGGACACATTTGGTTTGTAGACAACACGACTGAACAATACACCACCAGCCACTCGCACTTTTCAAACCACTCCCAAATGTTTGGTTGACCGCCCGTCCCCGAAGTCTGGTATAACATTGAGTTGTTGCTCCAATAGAACAGGCAGCGGACCACTCGTAGCCAAAAGGTTGAGTCGAAAATTCAACCTTTGTATCGGTATATGCTGCCCTTCAACTATGACAGGTCAACTATGACAGGGTCCCCAAAGAGCCGAATTTCGAAGTCGCCCGATACGTACTCTCGTTCCACGGCCAGAGCATGTTTTCAACTGTTTCAGTACTGGAATACTTAGTGACACAAACCATGTAACTGCCTATTCAAATACAGTTTTGGGGTGTGAACGAGGTGGTCTATATTCCTAACACGACCTCTGACAATTTCAGACTTGGGACCAGCCTACAACCTAATAGACCTTACATAAACCGTGAACTTTGTATAACACAACCCCAAACCGCCACAGGTCTTTGGCCTAGTTGGAAGTCGCGCAACTTCTCCGAAAACTTCTTCACATACTTCTCCGCATCCTCGGTGGATCTCGTGACAACGACATAGTGCCACGAACATTCGGCTCGAACCTCTGGGGTGCATGCTGCCCACACCTTTTGAATTCCCTTGATAGGGTCTTTGTGGCATTCCGCAATTGTTGCCTGAATAAAATAGATCCGCTTGTCCAGAGTACCGAGAACGCCGTCAACTCCCACGAAGTTTGAGGCGGCTGGCATCCAATAAAACGACTGACCAACACCTGCCTGCTTGAGGCCTCCAATTGTGCCAGGCAGGATCGACGTCGACGGCTGCATGGTCGAGGTTTGGCCATTGTCTCCAATGATCGGGAGAGCCACTCCACCCCTACACAGACGTTCATGCGTCGTTTTTTCATGGCCCCAACCAGCAGTCGTCCTTGTTAAGGAGTGTAAACTTAACGCCCGAAACACTTCGAGGTAATGGTCGTTTCCTACCCGGCAGAAGTGAGTCTCAAAGATGTCTCTGAGGTGTGGTGTGGGGATGAAGCATTGGAGGTCCGCGAAACAGATGCCATGCTCGCTGCCACGTTCGCTGCCATGTTCGCTGCCATGTTCGCTAACAGGCGGCGAACGGCGAACGAAAATGACGAAGGAGCCATCGCTTCGCGGCAGACCAAGGTCGCCGATGACGCACGCTGAAGTGCTGAATAAGGAATCCACAGCGCTTTGTATTTCTCTGTCCAAGTCACGGATGGCGATGCTGGACTCGGTGGCATTGCTAGAGTCGGTTCGAACACCGCAGCGTATAGCTTGCTGAGTCGACGGCCCGTATTTGCGTACGAATGAGTAAGTGGAAGATGATTTGTAACCGAGTTCTTTCCTGTAGAGGCGCTTCGTAAGCAGGGGACCCACCAGAAGAACACCGAGCCAACTTACAGGATTGCGGCTACCTCTGGGGATCCACGACGACCCAGATACCACCCCTTTGCTTGTACCATTCCTTCCACCTCGCCGGCTTTGGTGAAGTGGTCTGTATGATGCGCAAGGCGTCGGACAGGAAAGCTGGGCACGGCTGGGTGACATCGGCATCGCTGTCGGTTAGGGCCCAGCACTCTCTCAGTCGTGGGTCGAAAAAGCTGGAAGGACGGATTACGGCGCCGGACTCATCAAAGAGGTAATAGTGTTGTTTAGTTAATTGGACCGCCGTTGGAAGTTTGGCCTCGAGACGACGTAAAAGCACATAGTAGAGGAATGTGGACTTGCCTAAGTATGTGATAGGAATCAGCACTACGTTAGACTAAAACCAACATTCGTACGAACCGATTCCTGGTTGACCTGTCACTACGTAGCCACGGAAGCGAGTGTTGGCTTCCTGACTCTCCAATAGATTATAGAGTTGTTTGTATTCATCTCGAATGATCAAGATGTCATCTTTATCAGAAGTTGCTTTGAGAGCCCTCTTAATGTCCGTCATTCCTGTGAAGAACGAGTATGTGAATTCCTCGGGGACAGATGTATCAGCGAGAGCTTTGTCTACGTCGTCATCGGCTGAGCCAGGCTCGCTGTCGGTGACAGACTCGCCATTGGTGATTTCGGCCCTGCTGATTGTGCCTTGGGATTGGGGCCACTGCTTTCCCCAGGCCATGGTATGAAGGTTCGAGAGCGCGACTAGGTGGTCATCGGTTAGGCCAGGAGCAGTAGAACCGTCCGAAACACGAGGACGCTTCGTTGCGCCACCTTGGGGTGACGGTGACGATGGTGTACGCTTGCGTTTTGGGGTCGATACGGAACCACCAGCTGCGGCTATAAACCGGTGTCAGCGTAGGAATGACGTCAGCACGGTGTCAGCGACGGCACGACAGACCGTTATCTTGATTGGCTCACCTGGGGGACACTCCACAAGCACTTCAATCGCATTTTCGGAGTCGTTGGTAAAGTAGCTGGAAATCTTGCGGTGGGATACGAGCTCTTGCTTCAGCGTGAACACGTAATCAGCCTTGGATATGTTCTCGATTGTGTTTTTGCATTCATTGTTGCCGTCGGGTAAATCGACTTTGACTTTGTACAGCGTGACGCTAGATGCGTTGAGGTTGGCCATTGTTGCCGGATTCCTCTTGCTGATCTCCAGCTTCAAGTAGTCCACCATCCTCGTCTTGTCGATATCGACTGAGAAGGTGGTCTTGTCGCCGCGTACGAAGCAGATTAGCGTAGGCATTTGAGTGGTGAGGTGAGGTGGATCAAATGCTTCTTACCACCTGCCGCTAACCCCGCGCGTTGAATCGTTACAAACGAAATACCTTCAGCCAACGACGACAACGACGATGCCACACCAGCTGGCTGCACAGCACCTTGGCCCAAAGTGACCTGGCCTTCCCCAAGCTACATGTCGAATCGCCGCGGGCCATATGTCCGAGTCACGAACATTAGGACGACGAAGGTCTTCGAACGGCTGTGGAATACGATCTCTGTTACCAGAAATGGCGGCCCACGCTGTCCCAGCGATCTATTTGTCCTTTTCGAATGTGGAGACCGGGGATGGAGTGCGCTTTTCGAACTCGGGAGGGTGAACAGATCGCGATGAAGCGGGCCCTGTTGGTGCCCTGGGAGGAGACGTGGTATGGCCAAGCAGTCGGCGTGGGGGTGGGGGAGAATGCTCGGGTGCTGTGAGCTTTTCGGAAGTGGCAAGAGTGGATTGCTGACGGGTTGGCGGATTGCTGGAGAAGGCTTGATGGCAGGCAGTCGATGAAGATGGCGGTATTAGGAAGAGAGTAGGTTACTTTGCGGTCGAGGCAGGAGGCTGGAGATGGAGTTTCGTCGGACACGCTGAAGGGTACCGACGGGGCGAGCGACAGCGACAGCTCGGTTTTTGTCTTCGCCGTCATGCTGTGCAGAGGATACAGATGCGTCTGAAGTGCGCGCACCATTCTGCAGAGAGCTACGTTAGCATAGAATTCAAGCAAAGTACAACGACGAGTGGTTCGGTCGATCACTACCTCTGCAGGATAAGGAACGATTTGATTGGGTATATTTGGTATCGCGTAGATGTTGCCATTTCGCCAGGGGACCGACACTCTGCCCCCCGAATACGAAGTCGGAAGAATGAGGCTCGTACGACGTTGGTGATCGACAGCAGAGGACTGAATATCGTTTGGGCCGGGCTCCGTGGTGGGGTGATTTGAACCTCTGTGTGTAAAAGGGCATGGTGCTGAAGAATAGACGAGCCTTCCGTCGTTCGAAGGTCTTCCCATCTATGAGAGGACTTTGATTTCAAAGGATGATACCTACCGCACGTCCGAAAATGATACCGCTAACTTGACGTTGCGTTGTGTTGGTTCATGTAACAAATCCACCATCTGCAAGAGGTGATGGGAAACGAGTATCGTGTTTGACTTCGATACGGTCCTCGCCTGGGTACGTAACACATCAGGGCATACCGTCTGTGCAGCATAAAACAAGCGTACTACGAAAAAAATGGAAACGAAGGCGATAGGAAATGTTGCTCCCAAGCATGCTGCAGAAAGGGGCCTAGCACGTCCCAGAGTGACCTAATTGATAATATCCATGTCGAGACGCTTGCGATTGTTCTCCAACCAGGTATTTCCAGGTCAAATGTCGGGAGATATATTTGCTCCGTGGTAGTCGGAGAGACAAAGATGCCATTGTAGAAAACACAGTACGATGGGGTACTGAGTGTCACAAAGGCGAATGTCAAGAAGCCGAACGACGAGCATCAGGAAGGCGCGGGGAGGTTCAAGAAGTACGCCTGGTAAACGAAACATTTGAACTCCTTTCTGAACATATTATCTGACAATTCGAGAAACCGTTCATTTCCAGAGTACAATAGATTTCTTTCCCTCTTAAAGATTGGGAAACTTTAACGGATCTGCGGATTGCGTGTTGTTAGTTGCGAGTTCATTAGAGCAAAGGGCCATCAAGCACTATCTGGTACTTGTTCGTTATGTCCGTTTGACCTTCTTTTCTAATTTTAGGGAGGCGATGATGACAATAAGGTGTGAACGAACTTGCCCTTGACCGCGTCCTCGGGTTTCTCCCCAGTTGATCCAAACCGCAAGCTAGCACGTTTTCTGTATACAAAGATGGGTGGTCGTCAAGGAGGAAAGGCCAAGCCCCTCAAGGTACCAACTGATCTTTACAAAGCTCACTACAACCTCGTGGCTGACCAGAGTCGCGTTAGGCACCCAAGAAGGCAAAGAAGGAGGTTGACGAGGATGATGCTGCCTTCAAGCAGAAGCAGAAGGAAGAGGCTGCAGCCCTCAAGGCTGCCCAGCAGAGAGGTAAGCAGCTCCATACGAGACTCATTAAACTTCCCTACTAACGTACGCTCTTAGCTTCACAAAGTAAGTGTTACGCTCGATGTGATGTGAGGATGCAATTCCTGATTGTGGTCCACCCTCTCAGGCGGTCCCCTCGTTGGAGGTGGTATCAAGAAGTAAGCGCTGAACGAAATTCCGGCCATACGACTGATCTTCCATTTTCCAGGTCTGGCAAGAAGTAGACTATCGTTACTGTGTCTTGTTTTCAACCTCTTGTTCTTCAAACTATCTGCTATCGATTCTTTCGGGTCTATCGTTAGATACGCGGATCGGCTAACCAAGGCGTAATCACACGCCATCGACCTTGGTTAATATTAAGCGCGTACTGAAAATTGCGCTGGAAGAAGACGTTCCCACCCTGGTGACCAGCGGCATCGGTGACCGTGTATGCGCACCCCGTCTATATACCGTTGCAGGAGGGTATCGACAGTACGGTCGCGGTGGTGTTTGGGCTGTCTACGAAGGCAGCTTTCAGAGTCGAAGATGGCGACCCTGCTATTGTAGGCGATGACTTAAATGGCTTAAAGACCATCAGAGAGTCAAACTGAGGGCTACTGACTACCTGGTTTTACATGTAAGGATGGCAGATGATGATGACTGCTAGACGAAAAGCGACACAACCACCGATCGGCAAGTTGACCACCGTGACGCCGATCTTGGTGGCCTGGGCGTGAGCGTGAGCAAGTCACGAAATGTAGCCCGATCCAGCCGTCTCCTTGAGGTATGATGGTAGAGATTAGTTACTTGTCCGAAATTCCGAATATTGCACATATTGTGCCTTTCACTTTTCTTCTTAAACGTATTCTGCTTTTGACACCGAGATCACAGCACAAGGACACGTGCAGCGCAGGTACGACTTTGTGGAATATCACACCCACGACATATTCCTTGATGGAGGAGGATGACACTCCACCTAGGAGATGAAGTGATATCTTCCATGAAGAGTAATATATGTCTATATGGGTTCGTGCAAAGTCCCATCGATTTTTATAGCCCGACTCTCAAGGGTTATCACGCCGAGTTTGTACGACGAATCTCAAGCCGCGGATAGCCAAACACTCTGAAAAAATCAACCTTTAGACTATTGTGTGATCAAAACCAATTGTCTTCGAAACAGGCCTGAACATACCTATAGGGATCATTGAGACCAATTTCATACATAATGAGCCTCTCAGATGGATTCATGGATGAGTGATTTGCGCTTGAGACAGTGTACTGTTCCCCCACCAGTGCCATTCGGAGGTGGCGCAAGGCAGGACACGAGACGTTGGACTACTTCATCTCAATGTGCAAACTCGTATTTGTACAACGCGAACGCTTTCGTATCCGTATCATCCTTGAGCGGGTGAGCGAGACGCAGGCACTCGAGGCCGTCCCACCAGTCACTGAGGGCGGAGAGGAAAGCGACGTCGAGAAGGCTTCGGCATGTCACGCTGAGGCGGGTGAGAGAAC
>Ga0307515_10015242_pt1 | contig 14177 bp, 11 predicted proteins | sample 17_EM_MG_FD_194513 | JGI IMG/M metagenome (GOLD analysis project Ga0307515, IMG submission 194513) | Populus trichocarpa ectomycorrhiza microbial communities from riparian zone in the Pacific Northwest, United States - 17_EM | ecosystem: Host-associated > Plants > Roots > Unclassified | place...
AAAAACCTCTTGGAATATTATTTGTAAATAAAATAACAGGTATGTATACGAGGAGCAGGGTGGACTGCATATACCTTGATTTTATGTGGAATGGTGCCACTCTTAGCTGTAACAGTGCTCCCAACGCAAAATTTTGGCTTCTTCGCTGCAGGTCTCAGTATTTGGAAAGAACATTGTGGATTCTCATCCATGGTCATGATGGCACCAGCATTGTCAAACTCAGGCAGAGAGCTATTTCTCTTATCGCTTGCCTGCTTATTTCATACCAATTCCAAAAAAATTCAGCAGGCCAATTATGAAAACATCACCTAGATCTCATGTTCTTAGTGCATATTGTCCAATGAGCCCTGTGTGCTATAATTATAAAGGAACAGAAGGGAATATATTCAGAAATGAAAATTTTCAATCATTTAGGCATTAGATGAATGCACTCACCGCTTGTATCCATAAAGCACATCTCAACACCAATGTCAAAAAATGTCATCACATTCCCATAAAGAACAGAGTTCAGGCAGTTTCACATAAGCCTTGATCACTAACCAGTTCAAATTCCAATCAATATATGCATAACAAATCCACTTTGACGTGACAATCTGTTTTGACTGTCCTAACATGCAAAATTCAATTTTGACATTATAAATATGGTTGGGAAAAAAATAATGGGGTTTTATAAAAGGATATTTACCACAAATCTTGATAGGAGCTTCAAGCTCTAGAAGATTGGGCTGCTTCAAGAAAATCTCCCTCGAAGTGATGCAAAGTTGCCTAATTTCAGCCTCGGAAAGCTGAACCTGGTTTCCCCCAACTTCAAGCAACCTATTAATGATTCCATCAAGAACAAAAGGCTCCAATTTTATTTTATTTTTTTGCCTCTGTTAAGTCTTCTGACTAAAATAAAAGGGTGAAACAGGATTAAAGGGAATAGGATCTGTTTGGGGGTCTGGGTTTCTTTGTAGTGGAGTAAAGAATGAATGGTGTTATTTTGAAAAAAAAAAAAAAAAGATAAATGGAAAGCAAGTAGCGAGTGTTTCAAGTAGTAGAAAAGTAGTGGCTAGGTGAGAAATGGACCCCAAAAAGAAGCTCTTCCTCAAGAGAAAGAAATGCTGATAATGACAGCGATCTTGACGCTTGTTTTTTTTGAAAATTTTCAAGCGGGGCGGCAGGCTGCGACCACCCAATTGAAGTGTTTTTGCTTTTTCGGAAAGTGATGATGGTGGACCATTGTCCATTGCCACTTGAGAGCCCGGCCTTATCTCCATCTCATATTCACTTCCTATGCCTTCTCTTTGGGCTGAAAAATTGCTACCTCTTGGGAGCTCTTTGGTGACCTTGAATATTATCCTCAACCAACCGACACAGAAAAGGGCTCCGAAGAGAGGTGGACATGGTTACTTAGGTTCTGTTTGATTTAAGATAGAGTGTTAAAAGATAAATTATTAAAGATGTAAAAAGTGATTAAAGGATAAAATATTGAGAATATTTCATTTCCGTGTAAGAACTATGTATAATGGTGGAATCCAATAAATTTAAATTTAAAATCAAAATTTAAATTATATATAATAAAATATAAAATATAATATTTATTTGTGGCGCCTACTGATTATTTGTAAAGAAATAATAGAAATTAAATGGTTAGTTAGAAAAAAATAAAACTTGCACAAGTCTTAAAAATTGGACCGAAACTGTCTAAGGAATAGAAAAGAGAAATGGTTATTCACGTGGATACTAGATTTTGGAGACTAGAGAAAAAAGAAAACTTCATGACACAAATTTTTTCCGTGAATTTTTTTTTTCCTGCCAGGTGTGTAACTTTCATGTCCATCTTCATTTATAAAGTTTTCTAGCAAAAAAATATTTATTGTAAGAGCAGCTAATCTCTAGAAGATGAAAAAAAAAAAAACAAAACAAATAACAACATTTTCAAAGTAGCAACAGCATATTTTAGCTCACTAGCAGTCGAAAATCATGTTATGATCAGCTTTAAGATCTTCATGAAGATAAGGTATCCACTAGACCACTACACATAAAATGATTTACTTGCTACCTATACCAAAGTGCTGCTACTACTTTATACAGAGAAGCCAGTTCCAAGAAGCAAGGAACTTGTAGTGGTTCATGATGACTCGTCTAAAAAGGCAAGACTTCAAAAGATTCAGATATTAGACACAGAGACTCACCTGCTTCTTCAACTAATTACACCAGTGAGAGAAGATTGGATAAAGCTGGAGAGGGGGGGGAGAGAGATGATTGTTGTAGGGGGTGGAGAGTGGCCAGCTATTTATAAAGGTTTCAACTTTCATGTGATTAACACAAACCCAAAATCAATGCGGCATCTAATGGTATATACCCACTTAATGATAGTCAGCTCTTTCACAGGCTTGCCACTTCTCTGTATCCTCTCTGTTAATCACAACCCCTTCTTTATTGAATGGACGTTTTAGCTTTTTTTTTTTATATATATATATATATATATACTTGTGCCCTTTAAATAGTTATTAATCGTCATCTCTAATTGAGGCGTTGGTACGTTCAAAACAAACTGAGGTGTTGGTGGTCTATTTACAAGAATTTAAGGTCAAGCACCATAAAGTTACAGTGATCAAGTTGGAAATTGCCCGCCCTCCTCCTGGTAAACTAGCTGGGAAAGTAGAAATAAAGGGATTTTCAGGATTCTGACCAATGCTAGAGGCATAGACAAACCATGGAGTCCTTACTAACGATGAAGGTGCTCAAAAGACTTGCCTTTTAGCAACCGCCTGGAGTCCATCCATCCTTCCATTCCACCTTAATCCAATCTTAATTACAAATAGTTTGTATAAAAACATAACGTAAAACTTGGGGATTCCTTCATCCCTTTAGATAATTCTCATTTCGTTATCCTCATCATATTTTTTAATCTAACCAAGGAGGCGACTCGTTACTTCAAAAGGAGAATTTAATCCTACCATCTCCAATTTCCCTTAGATTGAATTCATTCTAACACCCGTTCTCCTCTTCTAGGACTAAAGCAAGCCTTAAAAGGTTGTACTACTAATAAAGCCCCCACCAAAAATGGGAACTATAATGACACTTTGTATCAGCCTCTCAGTTCTGGTGGATTGCGGTGCGGGCCACCGCTGATTCTATAGGACAGAATTCATCTCAGAAAGAGCATTTTCTCATCCTCTCCTCTCCAAAAATAAATAAATAGATTAGTGAAGACCGAGGAGTAAAAGAAGCTCAAGGGAGTTCAGGGAATGTAGCCGTGAATTCAAATACTTTGTTGACCCCATCATGAAAATGATCACGCAGTTATTTTCTGAGATATACTTGTATTTTGTTTTTTTGTTTAAAAAATGTTAAAAAGAAATTAAAAAAATAAAAAATCTTTATTTTTTATGCGCTTCTAGTAAAAAAACTTTTAAAAATAAATGCTACCATAATTACATATTAATACTTTTTATTTATAGTTAAATGATTAGAATTTAGGAGTACTGAGTTTGCTGCAAGCAATACGAGGGGTTTTCAGAGCACTCGTCCCTCTTGTGTGCAACGGTATATAACCTTAAACAACTACTCACTGACTTTTAAAAATGAACGTCAACGTGTTATTATAGTAATGTTGCCTGTAAGGAAGGAGACAGTACAAGTAAGGTACAGATAAGTTGCACGTACGGGTCCCACCCTAACATGAAAGTTATCGGATTATTTGATTAACCTTTCGAGTCTCTCCAATTTATTTTCTCCCTAAAGTTAGGGTAATTCTACTGATGATGATCAGTGTAATGTTACGGATTGCAAATTTTCACTTTGAACCCATTAGTTTTTACTCATAAAAACCAATGCTATGATATTAATAAAATATCAAGAATGTCCTTCGTTGAGTTATTTGATCTGGATAATATATATATATATATGATGACATTTAAATAATTAAATTATATTTCTTAATCTTTAAGAAGTATTGCTAGAGATCATACCTTAAAAATACAAAGAAAAACCTTTAGGATTTCTGTTATTCCTATGCATATTATGAGAATTGAATGCATTCTAGGATTGAGAATTATCCAAAATTACACTACTTCCTCTCAATTTAACTAAACCATATATAGAACGTTTTATGTTGTGTATATTTTCTTTTCCTTTCTTTATTTTTCGCATCCGATTAATTTATCCGATCCTAACAAGGATATTGCTAGTTAAATATGCAGTTATATATTTCTTTTTATATATTTTTTTTAAATTAACCCTACCAAAAAATCGGCGAAAAGGAACGGAATTTTTTCGACAATAATTTTTTCCGACAGACATAATTCTGTCTTTTATTTTGACGATATATACTGACAAACGATTTTCGTCTGCAATACGATCGTATATACCGATGGAAGTATTTCATCGGTATATACCGACCGTATTGCCGACGGATTATATAGATTTTTGAAAAGTTGCAAGATGTGATAACGTGGATTTTTTTCAGACAATTTTACCGACGGAATGACCGAGGGATTCAAACCGGGATCTCCGTACAATGACGTGACACATTCACCGGCAGACTTACCGACGGGACGTGTCCGTCAGTGATTCCATCGGTAAAAGCCAATATATACCCATTCTGCTGACTCTCTCTTCCTCTATTTCTCCTTCTTCTTCCCCATCCTAACTCTCCCCTCCCAAACTGCAGCCAACAACCCATCTCAACTCTCGCCCTCTTCTCAACACAAGCACTCAAGTTTCTTATACTTTTCTACGTGGTCACAACATCCGTTCTCCGAGCAATTTATTGTGGATTTTATCATTTTTTTTGTAAGTAAATCTATCCTTTTTAGTTTTAACATTTAAATGTCAATTTTATTATGTTTTACTGTTTTTGTTAGTATATGTATTTTGTTAACGTATGTACTTGTTTGATTGTTATTTGTCAAAGAAACTTGTAATATAAATGTATAATTTTATAGTTGTTATAGTTTGTTTTAGAGTTTATCAAATTGTATTTGTTTATAAATTGTTAAAACTTTGTTTGAATTACACCGAATTAGATGTGTTGTGATGAAATAAATAATAGCTTGTTTAACGAGTCCGTTTTAATTTTTATCAATTCTATTGCGGAGTTGTGACTTCCGTAAATTTATATATGTATAAATTTGTATGGACGTTGATAATTGATAATGAATATTTAACATAAGTGCTTTTTTTAGTTTGCATGTTGGATAATGTCGGGGCAAACTAATATTTTTTCAAATTTATTTTCGTAACATAGTTAATTAATACTTGTTGTCGTCATAATTTTATAGAGGTTCGATAAAAGTCATGATGGATGATTGGTCATGGATGTATCGGGACTCGCCCCAATGATTGCGGAGGATGTATTATTGTAACGGGGTTCAGGATTTTATTAATTTCACAACATCTATTCCGAGGAATTTTACTGATGGCGGTTTAGGTGTCCATGCAGGAAGTGTAAAAATAAAAGTTTCTGCATCAAGATGTTGTAATGATGCATCTTCTAACCAAAGGGTTCATAGAGGATTACCTGTGTTGGTATGCACACAGAGAGCTATTTGTTCCTAATGAGAGTATGGTAGAAAGGGTGATTGGGTCAACTTCTAGTGCTAGCAACGTGCATGAAGTTGCAAATGACAACAATAATCCTTACAAGAATATGGTTATGGATGCAATGAGAATGACTGAAGGTAATGTCAGTGAATGTCCAATCATAGAAGAAGAACCTAATGCAGATACAACAAGGTTTTTTGATCTATTGAAAGATTCTGACGAACCATTATGGGATGGCTGCATGAACCACGGTAAATTATCAGTCGTCGCACAAGTGTTCACCATCAAGTCAGATCACGAGTGAGTGAGGCTGATTATGACAAGATTATTTAATGGGCGAGAAGCATTTTACCTGAAGGGAACAGGCTGAAAGAGAACTTCTATGCTGCAAAGTCCATGATGAAACCCCTTAGTTTAGGGTACCAGAAAATTAACATGTGCCCTAACTTCTGCATGTTATACTACCTTGAAAATGTTGAGCTGACAAGTGCATGACATGTGGGTATTCTCGTTACAAACCCAGAATTGGCAAGGAAAAGACTCTCGTTGTATATAAAAAACTTAGATACTTCCCAATCATGCCTAGACTGTAGAGGTTATTCATGTCACTAAGGACTGCTGAGCACATGACATGGCACCAATCACATCATGTGGTTGATGGAGTGATGGTGCATCTTTCTGACGGTGAAGCATGGAAACACTTTAATAGTGTGCATCCTCACTTTTCAGCTGAATCAAGAAACGTGTGTCTTGGGTTGTGTACAGACATATTCAACCCATTCGGGTTATTTGCTGCTCCTTATTCTTATTGGCCGGTTATAATGATCGTTTATAACTTGCCACCATGGATGTGTATGAAGTCGGAGTTCATGTTTTTATCTATGGTCAAACCAGGTCCGAGCAGTCTAGGGCGGAATATAGATGTTTGTCATTGACCGTTGATTGATGAGTTGACGCAATAATGGTCCTTTGGAGCTTTGACTTATGATATCTTGAGGAAACAGAATTTTGTTATGAGAGCGGCTTTGATGTGGACTATCAACAAGGCATTCATGCTAACAAACAGGGGTAAAGCTTCTTTTTTTTACTGTCACCGTCGTTTCTTGCTATCGAATCACAAGTATAGAAAGAACAGAAATGATTTTTTTTATTGGTAGAGTTGAAAAGGATGTTGTACCCCCCATGTCTTTCTGGTGAAGAATTGCATAATGTTGTATCAAGGTACTGTGACATTGTGTTTGGTCTCCAATCAGGTAAGCAGAAGTTTCCTAGTTTTGGTTTGACCTATATTTGGGTAAAACAAAGTATCTATTAGGAGTTTCCTTATTGGAAGACCAATCTTCTCCGCCATAACCTTGACGTCATGCACATTAAAAAGAACGTGTTTGAGAACAGTTTTAACATCGTCATGGATGTGAAGGGAAGACAAAGAACAACATCAAGGCTAGATTGGATTTAGCGTTGTTCTGTAACCGTAAAAATATGGAGTTGGTTTGTGATGGGTCACGGGTCGCAAAACCAAGAGCAAGCTTCGTGTTAGATAAAAACGCCCAACTACTAGTCTACAAAAGACTTAAGAGTCTGCGTTTTCCCGATGGACATGCCTCAAACATATCAAGGTTGGTTCATATAAAAGAATGCAGATTATATGGAATGAAGAGTCACGACTACCATATGTTTTCGCAAACACTTATCTCATTAGCTTTTCATGATTTGTTGCCACAGGGGATATGAGATGCACTCACGGAGATCAATCATTTCTTCATAGATATATGCTTCAGCAAGTTAAATGGTGATCACATTGAAAGGCTTGAAACGAATATCGTCGAGACAATATGCAAACTTGAGATGATATTCCCTTTATCATTTTTTTACTTAATGGAGCATCTACCCATACATTTACCGTTTGAGGTAAAAGTTGGAGGACCGGTCCAGTATAGATGGATGTATTCATTCGAGAGATTAGATGTTACAGTTTCCATGTAATTCATAATTAAACATTTTTTCATTTTTTTAATTGATAATTTTTGTTTAATTCTATATATGCATGTACTTGTTCAATCTTTAAAAAAAAGGTTAAGAACAAGGCACATGTTGAGGCGTCAATATATGAGGCCTATATGGTTGAGGAGATCTTAACATTTATCTCATACTATTTCAAACCTCATTTGAGAACGAGGATCAACCGTGTTCCACGGCATGATGATGATGGTGAAGTGCCTTCAAGTGAGAACTTATCAATATTCTCCAATCATAGACGACCCACACCTAAAAATGCCATAAGGGGAAGATATTTGTCTGAAATAGAGTTCCAACAAGCACACAACTGTGTCCTATTTAACTGTGATGAGCTGAGACCTTTTATTAAGTAAGTAGATGTTTTACTTAAACTTTGTCAAGAGTGTACTATTTATATATTGTGATATCATAAACTCATATAATTTGGAACAACCTTGTAGGCAACATCGACGATATTTACTGTCCAATAACTCACAGTTGACCGAATCACAAATCTTTCAATTACAAGATGAACAATTTGCCACGTGGTTTAGAACACATGTAAGTCCTATCACAAACTCATTATCTCTTGCAAGGTAATTAACTATACGTGAATATTACAGAATAGTCGTTTATTTATTATTGTTGTATTTTATATACAAGGTTTATAAAATGGGAGGTAGTGCTGCTATTTCACTGTCTTTACTAAGCCTAAGCCCTGAAAGAAAAGTTAAGTGCTATAACGGGTATTTTGTCAATGGATATGTCTTTCATACTGAAGAATACGGGCATGGAAGAAAGACATACAACAGTGGTGTTTGTATTAAGGGATCGACTTCTAGTGAGTTTGAAGTTGACTACTATGGTAGATTAGAAGAGGTCATCGAACTGTAATATCATAGCGAGCAGAATAGAGTGTTTTTATTCAAATATTATTGGTATGACACAACTGATGACAGAGGAATAAGAGTAGATCCTCACTATGGTCTCGTTGAAATCAACTCAAAAGCTAGAATCCGTAACGTAAATGATATCTTTGTTTTCGCAAAGCAATGCCAACAAGTTTATCACACATACACCCCTTTCTTTAGAGAGGACCGATCAAGAGTTTATTGGTTATCCTTTTTAAAAAAAAAAACGCAGGGGTCGTGTCGAGGTTGTTCAGGATGAGAACGAAGACACAAGTGTGATAGATGAAGTCTTCCAAACTAGTGAGTTGGTTAAACCATACCGAGTTGCTCCTTCGATTGACTTAGAAGAAAATTTGATTTTTTGTATTTTCGATGATAGTCTTGTTGATGTTGACGCAAAGGAGTTGAATGCTGTTTTGAGCTCTACTAGTGGAAAAGAGAATGTTGTTGAACAAGATGATAACCACATTGAAGATTGCGATGAAGTTGATAACAATTCAATTAAGGACGAAGACGAAAATTCTGACTAAATATGTTGTAAAGCCTTTTTTTTTAGAATGTAATATTATGGATGATATTTTGGATGTGAAATATTTATTTTATAATTGTTTTCTCTTGTTATTGTGTTGTGCGTGCTGTAAGTTTGCAATTTAAGTGTTTGTGCAGGAGGATAGACAGGCAATACAAGCAAAACATGCAAAAGCTTGCCACAATCACCGACGGCTATACCGACGGATTGTGTCCTATCGGTATTTTATAGAGAATTGAAAATAAATTATGGCATTTTGCCATAATCACTTACGGGTATACCAACGGAATTTGACCCATCAGTATTTTACCAAGAGTTGCAAAAACAATTACAGCCCCTGCCATAATCACCAACACGTTTCTCGACGGCATCACCGATGGATGGCGCACATTCCAATGCGTGCGACTGTCAGACTGCCTAGTCAGTCGGCACAGTTATTGACGGCATCACCGATGGACGCGGCAAATCCAATGTGCGCGTGCTCTGAAACTATTTTACTGACGGATGTGCCAACAGACTTCGAAAAATCTGGAGGGATTTTAAAAAATTTAGTGCGAAATTCAAAAAATACCGACGAAATTGAATGCCACCGCCCAAAAAATATATTATTATATGTTTCGTCGGTAAGTCTGATGGTAAAACTGCAGTATAAAACCGACCTCCCCCTCCACGGTTCATTTTTTCTCGGCTCCTCTCATTTCTTCTCTTCTCCTCCTGCAAATCATTTGTGTTTCTCATTGTATTTTTATTGTTTTTATTGTAGTTTTCAACATATTAAAAGGTATGATTCTCCTTCCTTTATCTTTGTTATTTTTTTACTTTTTTTAATTTAATTATGATTATTTTTGTGGTGTTCTTTGTTTTGTGTATTGTTTGTAGATAAAATCTTGAAATCGACACACTATTAAGGTAAACATTTTTCATTCATATAAATTGAATTTAATTATTTAATTATTCATATAAATTTGTGTAGATGTGTAGAATGAAAATTTAATTATTTTATTGTTTGTATTGTAATAATTATTTGAAAATTTTGTCTCTTTTAATTGTTATTGTTGAAATGGTAATTGGAAATGAAGAATTAAATTTCATTGTTTTATCTCAATTTTATTCTATTATTGATTGTTATGTTTTTTTATTATTTCCATTAATTTTAATTGTCATTTATTCATTTCTATAGATGTTAGGTTGTATATAAGATTTTCCAATGGAGTCAATTGGTTTGTGGTTATTGTAAAGATTTGCAGGTTTGAAAACTGTGCGTAGTCTCCAGTATAGAGGAGGTGCTACCAAAGTTTTTTTAAATAATCAAAGTTAATTATGTAATTATTCGTTTAAATTTGTGTAGATGCATAGAATAAAATCAACAGCACGTCGTCGGCAGATAGTTGCAGCTAGTTCTTCTGGCAGCAAGGATGACTTATCCTTAGGTGCTGATCACGAAGAGGCAGTTGCGTCAACTTGTGATGCTGCCTCTTCTAGCACGGTTTCACAGCGTAAAGGCGGTGTGCCTTCACAATGGGATCAATTCACCAGCAAGTACCAAGCACAATGGAAGGATGACCTTTCAATGTCAATTTGTTTAGGTTTTAGTTTCTTATATACTTATAACATAATTTATGAACAACTAATTAATATTTTATTTAATTTTAGGTTCACAAACATTGAGGCTGCCCAGACAATAACATCGGCATTTAAATTGTTGATGGAGATTCCATTGTTTCAATGGAGTCAGGTTTCCAGACATCCTGAGTGGAGACCAAATATCGATGCATGGTTTCGACGATTTCAGGTAGGTGTTAACTTTTAATTTCCAGCTTATTTTTAATAAATTATTTTTAAAATTTTATATCTTGTACTATTTTTATTTTAAATAAATTATTTATACACAACATAAATTTAAGTGGGATAGCGCGGACAACAATGTTGTGAGTAGGTTATGGGAGAATGACGCGGCAACTAAGTAACATTGAAAATAATATTTTGTTGTATAATTTTATATTCTAAATTCTAATTTGTTACTATGGAAGTAGGTTGCGTGATTTTTGGTATGACACAAAAAAAAACAAAAAGATATGCGAGAGATAACGGTCTTGAAGGATGGAATGAGGTGGTGGTTTGGCAGGAATTCAAATTGTCATTCATCTCGGGGGATATATGGATGCAATATATTGAGCACGTGATGTCTGAGCGGTTCACACGACGCTCACAGTCTTGTGCCGACAACCAAAACCGGCAAATTCATGGTTCGGTGACCACACACACCGGCGGCTTCGTCCCGTTCAGTGCACATGCAAAACGGATGGTAAAATTAATTTAAATTAAATATATCGTTAATTAATTTGTTGTTGCTTATAAATATATTTAACTTGCAACCTTTTTTTCCTTACAGGCTACGTCTCTTGAACGTGAGCCGAGCCCAATGGAGCTGTTTGTAGAGACGCATGTGCGCAGTCAAGACTGCCAAAAGGGGGTGCAACAGTTCGTGGACAACCGTGCTCAACATTTTGTGGTATGTTCGTTCAATCATTTTATTTTATAAGTTATTATTTTCTTTAATTGACTATAATGATTTTGTTTAAAATTTTCAGGAAACTTATAATAGCCAATTGAGGGAGAGATATGGGGATGATCCTTCGACCCATCCAGATTTCGATCTGGACTTGTGGATGGAGGTAGGATCATCTGGTGGACCCGATAAAAATGTTCTACGGACTCTCCAACACTACAGCCAAAAACTTGCGGACGACCCGTAGTGTCTCAACCGTTGGGAGTTCTCCATCAGTATCAAGCACCCAGTTCGAGGAGTTCATGGCCTTGAAACAACAATATGAACGACTCTCGACGGATTATGATCAGCTCTGTCAAATGGTCATGAACATTCGATAAAGGATGAGTGATGATACATGTGCAACCCCTTTTTGGTTGTACAGTCTCGGAAACAACCAGCCTCCTCCTCCTCCACCAGCTCCGCCATTATTCTAGTTTAATTTTATTTTTGAAACACATTAAATTTGTAATGAATATTTGGATAAATATTATTTACCATTAATACAATTTTATTTAGTTAATTAGTTTTTTTACTATTAATAAATATTTTTTAAAAAATATTTTAAATCAATACCGACGGCCTACAGATGGAACCAAGCCGTTGGTATTTTACCAAGAGGTTCGCAAAAATTACCACCCATGCCACAATCACCGACGAAATATCTTCGTCGGTGTTTACCGTTGCTATTTCCGACGGACATATTCGTCGGTATTGTACAGAGAGTTTTGAAATATTTACTGATCATGCCACAATCACCGATGGCAAGTCCGTCGGTGATTACCGTTGAAATACAGACAGAATAATTTCGTCGGTAAAGTTCTCACGGGAAATTGTTTTTTTGGCGTGCTCCCCCGTCTGTAATACCGTCGGTGTTTGGTTTTTTTTTATTTCTGACCGAGTTAGCGACGGAACGAGGAATTACTGACGATCAATATTCCAACAGACAGATTCCATCGGTGATACCGTCAATTAAAATGTTACCGATGAATTGTATGTTTTACACCGACGGAATTAATCCATCGATAAAATTGTTTAATGGTGTAGTGTAACGTGAGTGTCTGGGCTAGCTTGCGCGTATCTCGACTAATCCCACGGGCCCTGAAGTTAGTGACCATATAAGCCTCTAATGACCTTAAGATTTGTAAAACTCAAATCGGTAACTTCTAGAAATAAACTTAAAACTGACAAGTTAAATATTCGTCATGCAAATCCACAGCGGCTAAAGTCTATGGGCATCGTGGTTCATCATAATTTAGAACAGCAGCAAATGATTCAGAAGTAGAACTCCATCTTTTTAAGGCTGCAGGATTGGAAAACCCATTTATAATTAACGTGTCCACTTGATTGTTCATTCAATCTTAAATGCCGATTGAGTGCTTAGCAGTCATGATCATCATGTTTCGTACATGCCCACCACCACCACTTTGCATTGCAAATTCGATGTCGACTGGTTGTGCTTGCAATATTTTATAATTGATCCCGAAGCAAGAGCTCACAATATAGCAACCCTCCAAGTTTACTCTCGTCCCGTTTAAATAATGTGAAATGATTGATGATTGAGCAATCAATTGAACTAAATATAATTAAATTAGTATTTTGAGCTACGAAGTAAATAAAGAGTTTAATTGAAGTATTAATAATTAATTCAAAGGGAGATTGGTGATCGGGAATAGTTAATTAGACATCATTTCTGGATATTTCTTTCGATTATATGTATCTTATAATATATAGCACAGAGGAAGGGCATGATGCAAGTCAAAGAGATCTTTCAGAGCATATGCCGTATTTTCCATGTCAACCAAAAACTAAGTCAGCACCCATTACCACTTCCATTCCCGGAATTATCACCTGACGATGGTTAATCTTGAGAATCTTGAGATTGTTTATTTGACTTTCACATGCATTCGCTTCTAACTATTTAACCTTTAAAATCTGCTTTTTGGATGAACATTTTACGATGTTAATGAGAACGGATTCGTTGTGCTATTTTTTACCTAGAAATTTAATTTTTGAGGATTTTAAAAACAATTAGCATAGTAAATTAAAAATATTAGTGAAATAATTTGAAAAGATAAAATAAAATAACATACTTTTATCCCATCGTGTTTTAGAAGAACATTATCCATGAAATATTAGGATTGTGAAACACAATAATTAACGCTAGCGCTAAATGAAACCCCAACCTTCCTTCTTCTTCCCTGACAAAAACAAACCCAACCATGATATTTCACAACTTTTTTATATGTCATATTTGAAATTGTGGTAAATACAAACTGCGTTATTTCACTAATTTTTTTTGTAATTATGTTATTTCAGTAAAATTTTAAATTTTATATGCTAGCCCAAAACAACCTGCATGGTGGACCATCATCTATATACCATGGGTTGATGATATTGGGTGAAACTTTACTTAGATTATTTTACTTGTTAAGCAGACGTTCGTTCCCATTATTAATTTTTTCAAGAAAATATCAGTAATAAATCTTGAAATCGATGGTTGGATTTTGAAATTACTACCATTCTTTGTAGGGAATTCCGACCGGTGATGTACTGATATTTGCTCATAGGAGGTAAAGCACACTGACACAATATTTAACGTGGTTCGGCAAACCGCCTACATCCACGGGAGAAGCCATTGAATTATATAGGGAGAGAA
>Ga0307515_10015243_pt1 | contig 14176 bp, 14 predicted proteins | sample 17_EM_MG_FD_194513 | JGI IMG/M metagenome (GOLD analysis project Ga0307515, IMG submission 194513) | Populus trichocarpa ectomycorrhiza microbial communities from riparian zone in the Pacific Northwest, United States - 17_EM | ecosystem: Host-associated > Plants > Roots > Unclassified | place...
GCTGCGCGACCGTGGGGGACACATCGATCGAATCGGTGGCCGAATGGGTCAGGGCGGGGAGCGCGACCAGCAGGACCGCGCCCCAGACCGCGCCGGCCAGGCTGCCCAGCCCGCCGATCACGATCGCCATGACCAGGAACAGCGACAGCGAGAGCGGGAAGGCGCCGGGGGACACGCTTTGGGAGAGCACGGCGAAGAGCGCGCCGCCGAGGCCGGCGCAGGCTGCGCTCACCACAAAGGCCAGGACCTGGGTGCGGGCGACATTCACTCCGGCGATCCGGGCGGCGGCCTCGTCATCGCGTACGGCCCGCAGCGCCCGGCCGAACTTGCCGCGTACCAGCGTCGCCAGCAGCAGCATGGTCAGCAGCGCGCCCGCCCAGGCCAGCCACGCCTGCCAGCGCTCGTACGGGAACGTCGCCCCGAGCGCCAGCGGCGGCGGATCGACGTACACGGACAGGCCCTGGTCGCTGTTGAACGTCTGGTCGAACGTGCTGGCGATGGCCGGCACCAGCACGGCAACGGCGAGCGTCAGCCCGGCCAGGTACGGCCCCCGCAGCCGGGCCGCCGCCAGCCCCACCACCGCGCCGGCCACCGTGGCCACCCCGACCGCGGCGAGGACGGCGACGAGCAGCGTCCACTGACCCTTGCCGGCCAGCCGCTCCTGGGTCAGCGCCACGGTGTACGCCCCGGTCGCCATCAACGCGCCATGCCCGAGCGACAGCTGCCCGTTCAGTCCGGTGAGGACAGTCAGCCCGGCCGTCACGCACAGGTAGGCGCCCACGGTGGCAAGCTGATAGTTGCGGAACGGCGGCAGCACATAGGTCAGCGCCACGATCAGCAGCGCCGCGGCGACCGTCCACCCGGCCGCGGTCACGTGCCCGGGCCGATAACCCAGCCGCAGGCTGATGGCGCTCATACCGCCCTCGCCGCTGACCGGGAGAAAAGACCGCCAGGCCGGCCAAGGAGCACAACGACGAGCAGGAGCAGCACGGCGATCGGGGCGACCGTCGCGCCGAGATAGCCGCTGACGTAGGAGAGCAGCAGCCCGACGATCAGCCCGCCGGCGACCGCGCCGACCGCGCTGTCCAGCCCGCCCACCACGGCCGCGGTGAACGACGACACGAAGACGATGTCCATCGCGTTCGGATGCAGGCCCAACTCGGTCGGGATGACGAGCATCGCGGCCAGCGAGCCGACCGCCGCGGCCAGCGCCCAGCCCAGCGTCAGCATCCCGCCCACGTTCACGCCGAGCAGCCGGGACACGTCCGGCGCGAACGCCGAGGCCCGCATCCGCAGCCCCACGGCCGTCCGGGTGAACAGGGCCGCGAGCAGCACGACAACGGCGAAAACCGCGGCGAAGACGAAGAGATCGAAACGGGACAGCAGGGCGATCCCGCCGACCGTGAAGGCGTCCCGGCTGAACGGGGTGCCCGCCGGTCGAAACTCGTTGCCATAAATCATGCCGAGCACGCCCTGAATCACCAGCACCAGGCCCAGCGCCACGACCACCCCGTTGAGCGGCGACGAATGGTCGACAAAGCGCATCACCACCCGCTCGGCCGCCGCGCCCAGCGCCAACCCGCCGAGCACCGCCACCACGAACCCCAGCCAGTACGAGCCGGTCGCCGTCGACACCGAGTAGCCGACGTACGCGGTCGCCACCGCCATCGCACCCTGGGCGAAGTTCACGATCCGGGTGGCCCGCCAGATCAGGACCAGGGCCAGGGCGAACGCCGCGTAGACCGCGCCCCGGCTCAGACCGTCGAAGGTGAGAAACACGAACCGGTCCATGGCCCTCCTCGTCAGAACCCCAGGTACAGGTGCCGCATGTCCTCGTCGTCGCGCAGCGTCGCGGCGTCCGCCCGCGTGACGACCCGGCCCAGCGCCATCACGACGCCGCTGTCGGCGATGGACAGCGCGCTGCGCACGTTCTGCTCCACGAGCAGAACGGTCAGGCCGGTCTGGTCCCGCAGGGTCCGCAGCAGCGCCATGATCTGGCCGGTCACCCGCGGCGCCAGCCCCAGCGACGGCTCATCCAGCAGCAGCAACCGCGGCCGCCCGACCAGGGCCCGGCCGATGGCGAGCAACTGCCGCTCGCCGCCGGAAAGCTGATGACCGGGGAAGCGGCGGCGCCGGGCGAGCGGCTCGAACAGTTCGTAGACCTCGCCCAGCGCGCGCTTGGCGTCCGCGCGATCCTTGCGCCACAGGCCGCCGAGCCGCAGGTTCTCGTCGACGGTCAACTCGGTGACCACGCCGCGGCCCTCCGGCACATGCGCCACGCCGCGGCGCACCATCTCCTCGACCCGGACCCCGCGCAGGTCAAGGCCGTCGAGAACGACCCGGCCGCGGGCCGGCCGGAGCAAACCCGAGAGGGTACGCAGCAGAGTGGTCTTCCCGGCCCCGTTGGCCCCGAGTACGGCGGTGATGCTGCCAGCCGGCACCGCGAGGTCAACGCCATGCAAGACCGGCGCGGCGCCATACCCGGCAGTGATCCCCTCGGCCTGCAGCAGCATGGTCATGCGGGCGCACCCAGGTAGGCGTCGGCGACAGCCTCGTCGTTGCGGATTTCGTCGGGGGAGCCGTGCGCGACTGGCTTGCCGAAGTCGAGCACCAGGATCTCGTCGCAGACCGCCATGACCAGATCCATGTGGTGCTCGACGAGCAGGACCGCGCCGGGCAGGCCGGTGATGAGCTCCCGCAACTGGTCGATCTCGTCGGCGCCGAGGCCGCCGGCGGGCTCGTCCAGCAGGAGCAGCCGGGGCTCGGCAACCAGGGCGCGGGCCAGGGCGACCCGCTTGCGGACCGCGTACGGCAGGCCGTGCGGCAGCGCGCCCGCGTGCTGGGCGACGCCGCAGCGTTCCAGCGCCTCGTGCGCGGCCTCGGCTTTCCGGCCCGCATGCTCGGCGCCGACCATGACGTTTTCGAGGACCGTCATCCCGGCGAACAGGCCGACGCCCTGCAGCGTGCGGGCGATGCCGAGGCGGGCCAGCCGGTGCGGGCGGGGCCGGAGCGGGCGACCGTCCATGGTGAGCGTGCCGGCGGTCGGCGCGACGAAGCCACACACGACGTTGAACAGGGTGGTCTTGCCGGCGCCGTTCGGGCCGATGACGCCGACGGTCCGGCCGGGCGGCACGCGCAGGGAGACGCCCTCGAGGGCGACGAGCCCGCCGAAGCGAACCCCGATCTGGTGCAGGGCAAGACCTTGATCGGCATCGGCGGCGGCTTCAGGCGGGCTCATCGTCACCTCGGCAGTGAGGGTCGGGTGCCGCACTGTCCTCCGTGGAGAGTGCCGCGGCCTGCGGTATTGACACTTGGAGTGTAATTTCTTGAGACGCTCTGTCAATGGCCCCGAAACATTCCGTAACGCGTTTCCGGGGCAGCGGCCAACCCCCGGATGCCGATATTCTTCGTCACCGCAGGTCGACGGGGGAGCACATGACCGAGTACGCGCCGTATCAGGGCAGCGCCTTCGCGCCGCCGCCCGGACACCTGGGCCCCGCGGGCCTGCTCCGCGTCCGGGCGGTGCTGGCGATAATCGCGCTCGGGCTCATCGGCGCGGAGGCGCTGGTGGCTACGGGCATGCTGGCGTACACGTATCGGGCACTGTCCGGCGCCGACCGCATGGACGGGACGATGCTGGCCATCATCGACTACCTCGACGGGCCGCGGACCGCGGTCGTCCTGTTGCTGCTGGTGTTCTCCGGCACCGCGTTCATCGTGTGGCTGCATCGGGCTCGCACCAATCTGGACGGCCCTGCCGACTGGGAGCTGAACTGGAAGCGCGGCTGGACGATCGGCGGTTGGTTCGTGCCGCTGGCCAACTTCGTGATCCCGCAGCTGGTGGTGAGCGAGATCGACCGGGTGAGCGAGCGCCGGGCGAACGAGGCCGAGGGCCGCCCCTATCGGCGGCGCCGCGGGATTCTCATGCTGTGGATCGTCCTGTGGACGCTGTTCCAGCTCCAGGAGCGGACCACCACGGCGGCTCTGGACCGGCTTGCCGCCGAGCCCTCGGTGCTCCTGGCAATGGTGGGTTCGTTGATCGAGGTAGCGGCGGTGGCCAGCGCGATCCTGTTGGTCCTCCGCATCACCGCCAACCAGGAACGCCTGATGGCCCATGCCGCGCAACCCGGTCCCGGGGCCTATCCGGTCGCCGACTCGGAGCCGCCGGGCGGGAAATAGGGATGCCGGGCCCCGGTCATGGTCTTACGGTGGCGGGATGTCCATCGAAGCCGCCCGTGCCGCCGAGATCCTCGCCCAACTGTCCGGCCGGACCCGGCTGCTCGCCCTGGCCGAGCTGACCCGCCGGGGCCAGGACGGTGCCACCCTGGCAGAGCTGTCCTACGCCCTCGACCTGCCGCTGCCGAAGGCCGGCGATGCCTGCGCCCGCCTCGTCGCCCTCGGGCTCGCGACCGGCTCCGGCAACGGGGTCTATCGGGCGCGGCCCGAGGGGCTGCGCGAGGCGGCCGCCGCCGTCGACCGGCTGCAGCCGATCGCCCCGCTGCTCGCCGACTATCCACAGCTGCGCGGCAACTTCTCGCACGGGCGGCTCACCAGCCTGCCGCCGACGCTCAGCGACCGCTACCAGTTGGCGGGCGAGTTGCTCGCGCGGTTCCTCGCCCTGGACGGCCTCTACGACGAAGCCGGCATCAACCGCCGGCTGGCCGCCGTCACCGACGACGTCGCCGGGGTGCGCCGGATGCTGGTCGACACCGGCTGGCTTGAGCGCGACCGCGCCGGCAGCACCTACGGCCCCGGGCGACCGCTGCCGCAGCCGGCCCACTCCTGATCTCTAGGCCACGTTGATCGGGCGGAACTGCACGCTGACCCGAGGGCCCACCGGCTTCGCCGTCTTCGGGATCGCGTGTTCCCAGGTGCGCTGGCAGGAACCGCCCATGACGATCAGATCGCCGTGGCCGAGCGGGAATCGCAGCGTCTCCGCCCCGCCCGCGCGTGGGCGCAGCAGCAGATTGCGCGGCGAGCCGAAGGACACGATCGCGACCATCGTGTCCTCCCGCGCCGAACGGCCCAGCGTGTCGCCGTGCCAGGCCACACTGTCGCGGCCGTCCCGGTACAGGCACATGCCCGCCGTCGCGAATTCCTCGCCCAGCTCCGGCGCGTAGTGCGCCGACAGTCGTTCGCGTGCCTGCGTCAGCGACGGGTGCGGCAGGGTCTCGCCGCGGCCGAACCAGCGCAGCAAGCGGGGGACGTCGACGACGCCGTCGTACATCGGTCGGCGTTCGGCGCGCCAGTCGACCTCGGCCAGCAGTGTCTCGAACACCGGATCCGAGCCGCACACCCAGCCGGGCAGCACATCCACCCAGGCGCCCGCGGTCAGCCGGTGCCGCTTGAGCGGGCCGGGCAGGGGCTGAAGCGTGGTGACCGGGCCGGTCATGAGGTCAAGCATCGACGGCTGGTAAACGCTCACCTCGGCACCCTACGCCGCGTTCGTACGTACGTGCCAATGCCGGCGTCAGCTCGTGCCGGTCAGCAGCACCGCAAATGCGAGAAAGGCCAGCAGGAGGGCGACCATCCACCGGATGAAGCGGGTATATCGGCCCGGCAGCTCGTCGAGACGTGCGTGCGCGCTGCCGTCCACCCAGTCGGCCCGGCACAACTGCCGCGCCTCGAGGTCACCGTCGACCAGCCGCACCACGCCGGTGACCACGACCGGCGTGTCCGGCGGGACCGTACGCTCGAACCGCCGGTCGTAGGCGGCCGGGTAGTAGCTACGTTCCTCGTCCGTCTCCCACGCCAGCCCCGTGATCATCGCGGAGCGCGCGGCGAGCAGACTGCGCTTGCCTAGTTCCGGCTCGATCCGCACCGGTTCGCCGCGGTCGCCGTACAGGCCCGGGTCGCCCCAGGCTCGGTGGACGATGCTGATGGAATTGGTGAAGCGGCTCCAGTGATGGGAGACCTCATACCAGACGCACGGCGAGCTCAACAGCGGCGATGTGCTGGTAGGGCTGCCGGCCGTGCACCCGGCGACCGTGACGAACGTCCCCGGCTCGGCGTCGGCTACCTCCGCGCAGCTGAGCACCGGACGCGCACCGATCCGCTGCCACCGCAGCCACGTGCGCCAGAGCACCACCGCGCACAACGCCGCCCCGAAGTACAGCAGGGTGATGAGGAAGGTCACGACACCAGCATGGCGGGCGATCTACTGATCAGGCGAGATTGATGTTGCGCCATACACTGCCGGCATGGTGACAACACCCGCTGTTGTTGAGGAACTGGGCACCGAACTGATGGCGTTGGGGTGGGTCACCGACCTGCTGGTTGCCGGGTCATTGGCCACCGGCGACTACATTCCTCGGATCAGCGACCTCGACCTGGTGGCGCTTGTCGACGGACCCGTCGATACCGGCCGGCAGACCACGCTCGCCGCCGTCCATCGTCGCCTTGACGGTGGGGCCGGTGCGGGATTCGACCTCGGTTGCGTCTATGTCGACACCGCGGCCGTCTCCGACGTTGACGTGCAGCACCCGACCTGGACTCACGGTCAGCTCGTGCACCGGATTCTCTCCAGAATCACCAGGGCGGAGCTGGTGCGCCACGGATACCAGATCTTTGGACGCTCACCACGCGACGTCTTTCCCCCGATGTCGGACGACGACATCCGAGCGGCGGCCCACGCTGAACTCACCGGGTACTGGGCCTGGGCCGCTCGACGTCCGTGGCTATGGCTGAATCCCACCATCGCCGACCTCGGTCTCACCTCCATGGCTCGCGGCCGCCACTCGCTCAGCAACGGCGAATTGCTCACCAAGTCCCAAGCCATCGCGCAGGCCGACGCCCCAGCCTGGTTGATTGACCAGCTACTCGCCAGGCGCCAGGGAAAGGCCGTCTCCTCGCCCCGGATACCCACGGCCGTGATCGCCTGGCGTGACGCCCGCCGAACGGTCGCCCGCGCAGAACAACTCAATCGCTGAGGCGTACGGGCCTAGAAATCTCGCTCGGCGTCGAACCAGGATTGGGCGATGCCCGTCTCGGCGGCGCGATATGCCTTGACCGCCGCGCGGGCGGCGCTGCTCGGCCATCCCGAGAACGGCAATCCGTACTCCGTGGCGAACCATTCCGGCCGCCGCAGCTTGGTCGCCGAGGCGTACTCCCAGCTCCGTCCGGCTGTCTCGGCGAGGTTGCGAATCTCGGTGCGTAGCCGCTTGCCGGCGGTTTCCTCGATGTTCCAGCCGATGATGTGGTTGAGCCCCGGCCAGGTGGCCAGCGGCGGCAGATCGGACAGGTCCGGGCAGTACCGCAGTTCGAGGCCGGTCAGTTCGGTCAGGCCCGCCAGCGCCGCCAGCCCGGTGAGCTGGCCGTTCAGCTGCACGCGCCGAGCCCGGGGGAATTGCAGCAGGCTGGCGCAGTCGAAGGGCTGGCGCAGCGGGGCCACCGAGATCGCGATGGAGTCGGCCGCCGCCAACGAGGCGAACTGCGGCAACCGCACCGGCTCGGTTCCCGGCGCGGGATGGGTGCGCGGGGCGAAATGCAGGCGTACCGGTCCGGCGCCGTCGGCCGCCAGCGCGAGGCTGAGCAGCGAGAGGTCGCCGGCGGCCGCGAAGTCGTTGCCCCAGCCGGCCTCGGGCCGCGGCAAGACGATCTCCGCGGGCGCCGTGCGTACGTTGATGGTGAGGTGCTCGATCCGGGCGCGGCTGGCGTCGACGGCGACGGCAGATACCGGCGTCCACTCGAACCGTTCGATCGGCCGTCGCGTCGACCAGGCGAGGAACCCGATGTCGTTGCCCTGGTAGCGCAGCGACCGGGGCCAGGGATATCCGGCGGGCACGGCGAGCGGATCGAACGCCGACCAGTCGATCGGTTCATCGACGCCGACGATGACGTCGGGTGGCGGACCGCCGGCATCGGGCGGGCCGATCGTCAGGCTGCCGACCCCCGGCTCACGGACGATGGTGTGGCTCGCGCGGCTCGTGAGCGACAGCGTGATGGCCTCGCGGTCGACCATGCGCTACGCGGACGATCTGCTGTCGCTGGCGAGCCGCCGGGCCACCTTCCTCGCAATCACGCCGCGAGTCTACGCGCGGCCGTACTGGGCTGGTTTGTCTTAGGCGCTGGTTTGTCCTAGGCGCTGGTTTGTCCTAGGCGCGGCGGCGGGCTAGCAGCAGTGCGCCCGCGCCCGCCACCAGCAGGCCGAGCCCGACCAGGGCCAGGCGCGCGGTCGGCGATCCGGTGATCGGCAGGGTGGGTTCCTCGCCGCCGCCCTGACCGTCGTCGGCCTCGACGATGTCGGCACGGTAGGTCGCCACGTTGTTGCTCAGGTCGGTGTCCGGAGCCGTCGGCTCGATCTCCGGGCGCAGCGACAGGTAGCCCCGGCCGAGCGCGGAGACCCGGATCCGCAGGTTGATCTCCACTGTGGCGCCGGCCTCGATCACCCCCAGCGGGCACTCCATCTCGCCGGGATCGGCCTGGCAGGCCTCCGGCCAGCCGGAGATCTTCAGGACCTCGTTGACGATCCGGGTGAACAGCTTCGCCGGCGAGCGGTACGGGCCGAAGTTGTGCACGGTGATTGTGGCGTCGAACGTCGAGCCGACCGGCCACGGCCCCGCCGGCGCGGTGATGGCGACGGACATGTCGCCCCCCGTCGTGACGAAGACCTGCCAGCTGGAGACGTTGTTCGCCAGGTCCGGATCCGGGATCTCCGTGCTGACCGTGGCCTTCGCGGTCAGGAACTCGCCGAGCGCGGCGTCCTCGGCGACGTCCGCCCGCACCCACCACGCGGCGTCGATGGTCGGCGGTTCGTCGGTCGTGCAGGTCACCGTCGTTCCGTCCGCGTCCGGCACGCACGGGCCGGCGGCGTGCTCGTTGTCCGCCGCGGCGAAGGTGAGGCCCTCCGGCAACTCCAGCACGGCGGTCAGGTGCTGCGGCACCTTCTCCGGGATGCCGGCCGTCGTCATCACCAAGGTGACGGTGCCGCCGGGCGCCACGGGCGAGTCGCCTTCGTCGTTGTAGAGGAACAGCCGCACGTCGACCTCGGCGGGCGTCGCAGCGGGCGTCGGGGCGGACGCGCTCGGGGTTGGTGCCGAGGGTGAGGGCTCCGCAACCGCCGGGCCTGCCAGGGACAATGCGCCCGCTGTGGCCGCAATAGTCGCCGCCGTCCAGCGCCGAAACCACCTCGACATGTGCCCTCCTCCGCCTAAGTGGACGGACAGTAGCGCACCCTCACAGGATGGCGTAACCCCCGGGAAACCTTGGATGGCGGAATTGCGTACAGAAAAAGAAGGCCCGCCGAAGCGGGCCCTCTCTCTGCGGCTCAGTCCTTGTCCGGTTCCGGGTGATGGTAGGTGATACCGCCCGTGGCCAGCGGGAATTCCTGGTCGTCGCCGAAGGGCGACGGGCCGCCCGCCTGGCTCGACAACAGCTCGGCGACGTCCAGCTTGCCGTCCGCGTTCACCGGCGGGGGCTCCGGCGGCCGGCTGCTCGACGCGCTCACGGCCGCCGCCACGCCCGCGCCGACCGGAGCCGGCGCGTTCTCCATCCCGTCCCGGCGGAAGATCTTGCGGCCCAGCCAGACCAGCGGGTCGAAGCGCTGGTCCACCACCCGTTCCTTCATCGGGATGATGGCGTTATCCGTGATCTTGATGTGCTCCGGGCAGACCTCGGTGCAGCACTTGGTGATGTTGCAGTAGCCGAGGCCCTGCTGCGCCTGCGCATACTCCTTGCGGTCCGCGCGGTCGTCCAGCGGATGCATGTCCAGCTCGGCGGCGCGGATGAAGTAGCGCGGGCCGGAGAACGCCGCCTTATTCTCCTCGTGGTCGCGGACCACGTGGCAGGTGTTCTGGCAGAGGAAGCACTCAATGCACTTGCGGAACTCCTGCGAGCGTTCCACGTCGATCTGCTGCATCCGGTAGTCGCCCGGCTTGACCCCGGGCGGCGGCGCGAACGACGGCGTCTCGCGGGCCTTCTCGTAGTTGAACGAGACGTCGGTGACCAGGTCCCGGATGATCGGGAACGTCCGCAGCGGCGTGATCGTGACGGTCTCGTCCTCCTCGAAGGTGGACATCCGCGTCATGCACCCCAGCCGGGGCTGGCCGTTGATCTCCATCGAGCAGGAACCGCACTTGCCGGCCTTGCAGTTCCAGCGGCAGGCCAGGTCCGGCGTCTGGGTCGCCTGCAGCCGGTGGATGATGTCGAGGACGACCTCGCCCTCGTTCACCTCGACGTCGAAGTCCTGGATCTCACCGCCCGACGAGTCGCCCCGCCACACCCGGAAATGACGCTCCATTACTTCGCCTCCTCGGCTGCCGCGTCGTACTCGGTCAGTTCGTCGTCGGTCAGGTACTTCGCCAGTTCGGCCCGGTCGAAGAGGGTGATGAGCTCGCCGCGCATCTTCGGCACCGGCTTGCGCTCCAGGTGCACGTCGCCGCTGTCGTCCAGCGAGCAGACCAGGTTGAGCAGGCGCCACTGCGGGCTCATCTTCGGGAAGTCCTCGCGGGTGTGTCCGCCGCGCGACTCCTCCCGCTCCAGCGCCGCCTTCGCGGTGCACTCCGAGACGACGAGCATGTTGCGCAGGTCCAGCGCCAGGTGCCAGCCCGGGTTGTACTTGCGGCCGCCGGTCGCGCCGACGTTCGCCACCCGTACCTTCAGCTCCTGGAGCCGCTTGAGCGCGTCGGTCAGCTCACCCGCGCGGCGGATGATGCCGACCAGGTCGCCCATCACCGCCTGCAGGTCCTGCTGCAGCGTGTACGGGTTCTCGCCGTCCGTTCGGCTCAGCGGGGCCAGTGCGGTGTCCACGGCCGCCTCGACGTCGCCGGTCGCCACCTTCGGCCGCTTGGCCAGCGCATCCGTGTACGCGGCCGCGTGCTCACCCGCTCGCTTGCCGAAGACCAGCAGGTCGGAGAGCGAGTTGCCGCCCAGCCGGTTGGAGCCGTGCATGCCGCCGGACACCTCGCCGGCCGCGAACAGGCCCTGCACATGGCCGAACGCCGCAGCGGAATCCGGCTCGACCTCGACGCCGCCCATCACGTAGTGACAGGTCGGGCCGACCTCCATCGGCTCCTTGGTGATGTCGACGTCCGCCAGCTCCTTGAACTGGTGGTACATCGACGGCAGCCGCCGGGTGATGGTCTCGGCCGGCATCCGGGTCGACACGTCCAGGAAGACGCCGCCGGACTTGGTGCCGCGACCCGCCTTGACCTCGCTGTTGATCGCACGGGCGACCTCGTCGCGGGGCAGCAACTCGGGCGGGCGCCGGTTGTTCTCCGGGTCGGTGTACCAGCGGTCCGCCTCCTCCTCGGTCTCGGCGTACTGGCGCCGGAACACGTCGGGGACGTAGTTGAACATGAACCGCTTGCCGTCGGAGTTCTTCAGCACGCCGCCGTCGCCGCGAACCGACTCGGTGACCAGGATGCCCTTGACGCTGGGCGGCCAGACCATGCCGGTCGGGTGGAACTGCAGGAACTCCATGTTGATCAGCGTCGCGCCGGCCCGCAGGGCGAGCGCGTGGCCGTCACCGGTGTACTCCCACGAGTTCGAGGTCACCTTGTAGGACCGCCCGACGCCGCCGGTGGCGAGCACCACCGCGGGCGCCTCGAGCAGGATGAACTCGCCGGTCTCGCGGTAGTAGCCGAACGCGCCGGCGACCCTGTCCCCGTCGAGCAGCAACTCGGTGATCGTCGTCTCCGAGAAGACCCGGATCTTCGCGTCGTAGTTGCCGGTCTCGGCGAAGTCCTCCTGCTGCAGCGAGACGATCTTCTGCTGCAGGGTACGGATCAGCTCCAGGCCGGTACGGTCGCCGACGTGCGCGAGCCGCGGATACTCGTGCCCGCCGAAGTTGCGCTGGGAGATCTTGCCGTCCTTGGTGCGGTCGAAGAGCGCACCGTACGTCTCCAGCTCCCAGATCCGCTCCGGCGCCTCCTTGGCGTGCAACTCGGCCATCCGGAAGTTGTTCAGGAACTTGCCGCCCCGCATGGTGTCCCGGAAGTGCACCATCCAGTTGTCTTTGCTGTTCACATTGCCCATGGCGGCGGCCGCGCCGCCCTCGGCCATGACCGTGTGCGCCTTGCCGAACAGCGACTTCGAGATAATCGCGGTGCGCTTGCCGGCGAGCCGGGCCTCGATGGCCGCCCGCAGCCCGGCGCCACCGGCGCCGATCACGACAACGTCGTAGTGGTGTCGTTCGATTCGGGTTGTCATTGGGGGCCCTCTAGTTGATGAAACGCAGGTCGGGCCACCAGCCCGCCGCGAGCGCCATGATGTAGAAATCGGTCAGGGCGAGCGTGCCGAGCGTGATCCACGCGAGCATCATGTGCCGGGCGTTAAGCTTCGACACGAACGTCCAGAAGCGATACCGCACCGGGTGCTTCGAGAAGTGCTTCAACCGCCCACCGGCAATGTGCCGGCAAGAGTGGCAGGACAAGGTGTACGCCCACAGCATCACCACGTTGCCGACCAGGATGACGTTGCCCAACCCGAAGCCGAACTCGTCCCCGGACTGGAACGCGACGATGGCATCCCAGGTATTAATGAGCGAGATGAGCACGGCGGCGTAGAACGCGTACCGGTGCAGGTTCTGGAAAATCAGCGGGAAGCGCGTCTCACCGGTGTACTTCTCATGGGCGTCGGGCACGGCACAAGCCGGCGGCGACAACCAGAAGGCGCGATAATACGCCTTGCGGTAGTAGTAGCAGGTGAGGCGGAAGAGCAGCAGGAACGGCAGAGTGAGGGCCGCTTCCGGGATGAGCCAAAAACTCGGCAACGGCGTGCCGAACTCGGCGGACCCCTCCACGCACCGGTCGGTGAGACACGGTGAGTAGAACGGGGTCAAATAGTGGTAGGCCTCGACGTAATAGTCCCGGTGCATAAACACCCGGACCGTGGCGTAGGTAACCCACGCGGCAAGCCCCACGAAGGTGACCAGCGGTGGAAACCACCACCGGTCCGTACGCAACGTCTTCGCCGCGATCGCGGCGCGCGAACGCCCCGGATCCGGCCTCGTTGCCGTCGTCGTCATGTGACGTCTCCCTGACGGTGCTGACAGTGACCTGCATCTGCCGGCGGGCGCGCCTGATCCTGTCTGCCCGACGGGGGTGTGCGTCCCGCAATGTGTGGCACACGTTACAACGAAGGTCAGCTAGGCGGGTTGTAAGGGAAGGCTTACCACTCGCAACCGGAACGCCGGCTACAAATCGGGGGCGGCAAGCCGACGAACAGGCCCGGCACAGGCAGCCGGCGACCACCGCACAAGCTGATCGGTCACGGCGGCGCCATCCCGGGCCGCAGGAGCGACAAAAAACGCGGGCGTACGGGACCTGGCCTGGGTATCAAGCGCCTCGGCGAAGGCGGTACGAGCATCAAGAAGCTGCCGCCAGGCATCCCCGGTCTGCTGATCCGGCAACTGGCTAACGTAGATCCGGGTGGCGGCGTTCTCATCCCGAACAGCGACGGCCCGGCTCTGCGGACTGGCGGCGGCACCGGGCGGGGCGAGCCGGTTGAGCCGGGTCTCCAGCGCTATGCAGGCGGCATCCCGAAGCCGGCGATCCTCCCGGGCCTCGGCGGCCTCATCCCGAAACCCGGTAAACGCAGAGATAACGGCAAGCCCGCCGGCACAGAGCCCGACAACAACAAGCACGGCCCCAACAACGATCCCAGCAACGAAGAGCCGCCGCTTCCGCCGCTTCCGCCCGACCTCCTCAGCCCCCGCCCCGGCATCCGCAATTCCCCCAGCCGCTCCCGCTCCCGCGCCTGGTCCCATGCCCGGCCCGGTTCCGCCCGGCCCGGTTCCGCCCGGCCCAGACGCGGGTCCGAGCCCGGAGGCAGTGCCTGGATCTGATCCGGTGCCTGAACCGTCGGCGGAGCCCAGGCCCGAGCCGAGGCCGGATCCCGGGCTAGTACCGGATCCGGCGTCTGGAACGGTCGTCGCGCTCAAACCAGCGCCAGTGCCGAAACCCGCGCCCGGATCGGATGCTGTGCTCGGACCGGATGCTGTGCTCGGACCGGCTGCGGCGCCCGGATCGGCTGCGGCGCCTGGATCGGCTGCGGCGGCCGGGCGGGATGCTGTGCCGAAACCGAATGCCGAACTGGCACCGGCCGGAGGGCCGGTCGTCGGCTCGTCGGCCGGATCGGGCACGGCCCGATGCCCATCGGGCTCCTGGTCACGAGGGGTGTCGCTCACCGGCCCAGTGAAACACGCCGGTCAATGCTCCGCCTATCGCCGAGCCCCGCC
>Ga0307515_10015244_pt1 | contig 14175 bp, 1 predicted proteins | sample 17_EM_MG_FD_194513 | JGI IMG/M metagenome (GOLD analysis project Ga0307515, IMG submission 194513) | Populus trichocarpa ectomycorrhiza microbial communities from riparian zone in the Pacific Northwest, United States - 17_EM | ecosystem: Host-associated > Plants > Roots > Unclassified | place...
GGGCACGCTGTTAAGTAGCCGCAGCCTCTTGTTCCGCCTCTCGCGATTATTACAATTTATTAAAGGCGCTTAAGAGCTTACCGTTAAGCTTTATAGCAGTAGATTAAATATAAAACCCTATAATAAATTACTTAGGGAACTCGCAAACTATTAAGAGTTATAGGATATATATATTTAGCGTTAGATATAAAGTAAACATTATAGGACGAATAAATATTTGCTTTAGTGCACTCTAAATAAAAAGAGGGTTGCTAAGATAAAGGACTTACTAGCGTAACATAGACTAATCCCTCTTTCGTATAATAAGAATATAGAGATAGTATTATTTTACCTAGTAATAATATAGCAGCAATAGTGCGAGCATATTAAACTATAGAAGAAAGAGAAATTACTTTAGGTATAATAAGCAACGAAGTTAACCAAATTAATTAGACGGATATTATACCTCTAGTAAACGACTTAGAGATGCTAGGAATCTTTAAGGATAAAGATAAAAAGGAGGGAGATGGTGTTATGGACGCTTTAAGTATAATATTGTAACTACTTAGAGAAGAGTTGGAAGAAGCTAGTTAGTTAATATAAGTACAGTCTAGAATAGAGCCGGTAGAGCTATATAACGAGGAATGGTAACTAAGTTATATAATATAATCTATATAATCTGTATAATCTATATAATCTATAATAGAGTAAATAAAGTACACGTACCTTATATATAGGGAGGATTTCCTAGGAGTACGGTTATGTATTTAAAGGACCACAGTCCCTACTCTAAATAGTTCTTTCCTTATAGTAATTCTTAAAATATAATTAGAGTTAATCTATTAGGCAACTACTCTACTAGTTATTATTACGTTGTTAACTTTACGCATCACCTATACACCTAGCCCATTGACAGGACTTACCGTAGTACTTGCTATAAGGTTCCGTTATAATATTCTTAATATTAATAAGAATAAGCCGGTAAAGGACTATCTTAAGGTTATAAAAGATAATATATAGTATACGTTAAATAAGATGTATTAAGTGCTATAGGTTATTAAACGGTTTAATTAGTAGTTATTTAGTATAAGGAATTAATTAAAGGTGGTAAGGGCTTAAAGAAGGCTAAGTAAGACGCTATACTAAAGGCTTAATTAGCTTTAGAGTCTTAATATTAGAGGCGTAAGGAAGTAAAGGGCTTAAAATAGTTACCTAGTTATTGCCTACTAAATAAAAGTTGTTATAATACTAAAGGTATAGAGGAAGCCTACAAACCTTGCATTTATATACTATTCGCCTTATCTTTATTATAAATTTTTTTTACCTCCTTCTATCTATATATCTAGTGCTTTAATAAGCCTTTATAACCTTACTTCTTTATAAAAAATTTAATAGAATAGTAAGCTGCGTCTTATACCGTTAAATTATAGGTAATAGGGTTTTAGTGGTAATATAGATAGTTTTTAATCAATTCTAATATTATTATAGCTGGGCCGAATACTAGGTTAATATTGCCTATATTTTAGTAAGCCCTAATAAAAAAGATGCTTAGTATCTTACTTATTTAGGCCTATCTACTAACTACTTATAATAACGAGATTCTATACTAATTATATACGGAAACGGCAATAGTTTTAAAAAAAGGGCCTATTAAACAGAGCGCTCATCCTTAACTTAGTTAGGAAGATTATTAGATTTATTACCCGTATTAAAGCTATTAATAGGCTTACTAGCACGCTAAGTAATAAATATTAACTTATTTAAAAGGTTAATAACTTTAAGATCTAGTTTAGGAATAGCGGCTATAGGCTCCTATAAAGTAGGAGTGGTAAAAAGTGTGACGGCGCTGGGGCACTGCCCCTACGACGTCTACATGCAGCCTAGTCAGGGGCTCGCTTAGAGACTTGGGTTGTGTATATAGACCTATCCTTTCCTCGACCTTCTTTAGCTCCTTAGCTTAGTATCTTTGTAATACAGCATTCGTTCAAGCTTCGGTTTAGAGGCATTTGTTTAAGCCGTGACAAAAAGGCCTATTCTTATAACTTCTTTAGCTAATAGCTCTAGTAGTTTAGTTCTATCTACCTTATCTACCTTATCCTTAACTGTTTTACTATAGGTCTTAAAAATAGCTCCTAATTTATCCTTAACATTATTAATCTGGCTACTTAGCTAAGCGTCCTTAATATCTTTAATTAGCACCGCTGCCTACTATATAGCTACTAAGACTACTAAAGACTCTAGAGACTATATAACTACTGCCGATAAGCTATTATATATATACTATATCACTTAAAAGGATTATAAATAGGGATTTTAGGCTTGAGGTGCTTTTAAAGGCTTTAGAGGCCTTAAAGGCTTTAAAGCCGCAAACGTATAACGTTTTTTAAGCGGTATAAGGATAGTATTTTACTAATAATTTAAGAATTAAATAGACGGCGACGATATTAAAGCTTTTTAATTAACTATACTATAAGGGATATTATTGTAGTTACCTTAGGTTGCCCTTAGAATAACCCCGGACATCCTTTAAATGTCTATTAGTTATATACTAGAGGCACATACCCGTAGTATATAGTCTCCATAATCTTAGAGGCCTTACCTCTTTAAGGATTTATCTCTTTTACTAATCTATCCTATTTTATAATTGTGTCCTTATAGCTCCATACCTATAAAGTCCCTTTATATTTAAATCCTTCCTACTCCTTTTTAAAAGGGTAGTTGGCTTTAAGGACCAGATTATTTGTTTATATCTTTTATTTATATCTACTATTTTCCCTTAAAAACCTTATAATAACCTAAATAGAAACTCCACAGACACCTTATAGAAATCCGTTACGCTAAGGTAGAAAGGTCCCTTTAATAGCGAGAGATTGTAATAATATAAACCTTTAGGTAAGACGGCTAAATAAGCCCTAATACCTAAATGTGCCAAGAGCCCAAAGACTCTTATATACCGATAATTACCGCTAAGGAAAATATAAATACCCATTATAATAGTTATAAGGCTACTAGAAAGTAACTAGAGCCCCTTTAGCCCTACCTAAGCTAATTAAAAGATTAAGCGTTAAAGGCAGCTCTAAGATCTTCCTTTAAGCTAGAAATGCTAAAGAAATATATTATATATTTAACTAGGGACCTAACTAGAACCCTCCTAAAAGACCACCAGCTTATAATTAGTATAGTAGTAGTATATAAACTACTTACAAGCTAAGTAGGCTTACTCCTTTAGGTAATTTAACCTAACTACTAATTTAAGACCTAAGCCTCGTTAGGAAGCCTATACTAGCTACTAGTACTAATACTACCTCTATAGCCGGAGCTTCCCTAGGCCTAAGTTTAGAAAGTTAGGAGCCCTAGCCGTACTATATTTAAAATGCCGTTTTTTACTTATTGCTAGCTTTAATCTAAATTTAATAGTATATATCTTTTAAATATAATTTTATAAATATTTTTACGCCTAATAGTTAATATAGAGATATAGGGTCCCGTCCTTTGTAGGTATATATATAATTGGTGCCCCTACTAAGCTTATAGAAAGCCAAATCTATCTTCTTTAAAGATTGTTTACTATATATTAACGTAATACCGTTAGCTCTTTTTTTAATAGGTTATATAATAGTCTAAAAGGAGGTTGCTTATCCTTTATATCTATTTTATACTTAACTAATATAGGGTTAAGTAAGGTTTATATAGCCTCTTTATTAAAAATATCCTCTAAGTCTATATCTTTTTATAGAATCTTCGGTTCCTTAACTGTATATAGTTAGATATCTAAAAGTAAATATTCTATATCCCTATTTTTAGTATTAAAAGTAGTATATAGTATATACCTACCCTTCTTCTTATATATAGTTTAAAAAGGTTTTTTTAATCTTTAACTATAATACGCAGTTAAGACTTTTGGTATTAATATAAGGCTAAAGGCTAATTAATGTCTGGATTAACTTGTTAAAGCTATAGGTATTCTAAAATAAGGTTATACTCCTTAATTTTTACGGCATAGAAGCGTGTCTTCTATATATCCTATAGACTATCGCTATTACGAATAGTAACGATCTAGTAACAATTGGAGTAGAGGAGGAGGACTTACCGCCTTATATGGAGCCTAAGTGGACCTAAGCTAGGATGACAAGGTATATCTAGTCTAAGCTATAGATAGAATTAGACTAATTAGAGGCTTTGCTTTAATCTAGTAAAGTCCTAACTAGACGGCGCTAGATAAAACCACAAGCAGTTACTCTAGTAGGGAGATAGCTGTTTATAATGTATTAAATACAGATAGTATCCTCCATTAACCAATTATGCTAAGTTAAGCCTTTTTCTACTATATTAACCTTAGGAACTCCTAGTTCCTTATACGCGAATAGCTCCTTATAGTACTATAAGGTCCTTAGATAAATATAAACCTTTAACCATATAATATAACATTAGGCGCAAACTAACCGCAAATAAAGAAGAACGAATAAAATGCGGTAGCGGGACTATTAAACTCCTAATTAGCATTTAATACGATCTAACCAGATCTAGAAAACTCTAATAATAAAAAATTAGAGGTAGAAGAATAAAATAAGTTAATCTTAACTAAATAGGGCGAGGATAACCTTAAATAAGAACCCCAAAGAGTTATATAAAGAGGAAAACTGACTTAATTAGAGGCGGAAAACTAAAGTCTAGACGATAAGCTAGTAGCTATATAACTATAGCTAAGCTCGCTAAGAAATAATAGATATTATTACAAATAAGGCAAAAATTAGAGGATTATTAATAATCGCTAGAAGAGGATAGAAGAACACTAATAAGATCCTTAACTATATTAACCCCTACTCTACTAGACCTAAAAGAGATTAACTTGCTTATTAGGGGCGCTGTATTATAATCCTAATTACCTAAACTATAGCCACTAATAAAGTTTATAGGTAAAGGGAGGCATAAATGGGATAAATGGAAGAAAAACTATAAGAAGTTCTTTATTCAAGTCCTATATATATTTAAAATAGAATTATAGCGGACCAAATTTGTATATAAGTATTTAAGAGATACTTAGTAGGAAAAATAGGACAATATAAAGGCTATATAGCCTATTATAGAATAAACCTAAAAAAGAATAAAAGAGTATATATTATTATCGCTTAGGATAGAATAGGAGCGTAAGGCCAATACCTTTGCTAAAATTAAAAGAGTAATATAAGGAAACCAGACCCTATCGGACCTATTATAATACCTTTATAAATACATGTAGTAGTAAAAATGCATCCGTTTTTGGGGGTGTTTGGCCGCCGCTTTTGGCGGCGTTTCCACCTCGCTTAGGCCCTAACTTATTGCCGCTTTAAAGAGGCTCTGCTCGCTTAGCCTGTAAGCCCCCCCTTTAATTGCCTTATAGGGGAGCGGTCCGTATTATCTAACGCTTACTAGCGCTTAATGTTAATTTAACTATAGTATAGCCCATAACGCTGCCTAAAGGCCAGAGTTTACTTAAAGCGATAGCCGCCTTTTGCTTTACTCCCATCCTCCCGCGAACTAGCTACTTCTTTTATCCTAATTCCGCTTACTTTTTAATATTTATCTTCTAAGCCTAGCTTTTTACCTACTCTTTCCTATTCTATTTTAATACTAGCTACTTACCTACCTTTTAAACTAACAAAGTAATATAGACCTAGTGGTATTACGGCTATTTAATTATTAGCTCTATCTCCACCTCCAACGGAGAAAAGAAGAAGAGTATTAAATATTAGCGCTGCTAATTATAAGACTACCTTAAATTAAAACTATACTTACCTTTATATGCGGGTCTAACCTTAGAGCTAGATTTAAACCTAAACTCTAACTTTAATTTATATTCTAATTTAAGCTTTAATTTATACTTTAACCTAAATACTAAGCTAGATATAGATATTAAAATAGATAGTTATACAGACTCTAATCTCGGTTTAGGCCTAGAATTAGATAACGAATTAGATGACAAATTAGACGTAGATATAGATTCTAAAGCTAAAGAGATACTAAAGGATATTGCTTAATTAAAGAAGGAAGGGCTAATAAAACTAAATTATACCCTATAAATAAAGAAGCTATAAAAAAGGGAAGGCGAAATTTAGAAGAGGTAAGATATATCTTCTACGTATACCTCACGTTATACTATCTTCTAATAGCTTAAAATAGGTACTGCAAAAAAATAAAATAAAAAGGACTAAAAAATCTCTAAAAGACTACTTATATAAATGTAATCTGGAGGTATTTAAAGCGTATCTAATATGGCGCAAAAAACATTTCTAAATTAAGAAGGAGAGCTTAATGCGATACTACTGGAAATAAATTAGCCTATACTATAGGTATTTAACGAACTATAGGATAGACTGTAATATCCTAGATAATATTTATAATATATATTCTCTAAACTTATTCTTTCCTTACAAACATATTTACTAATAACTTAGTAGTAGATACCTAGTCTTAGGCTTAATAAATTAGAAAAGGAAAAGCACGCTATATACGTTTAGGATCTTTACGCTATCCTTTATACTTTCTAGGTAGATAATATTAAGCCTCTTTATAGCTTTATTTAAGTCTAAATTTCACTTCTTCTCCTACTTAGCATAGCTGTAGCCACGAGACTAGGGGCTTTTGTTAAAAGCGCTAGTGCTAAAGGTAGTAACAAAGTACTGTAGTTTAAAGATATTAATATTATAGTCGTTTATATTAAAAAATACCCTAAATAGAGTATAATTGTAGTAAATGTAAACCTGGAATATATTAAGAATAAGAAAAAGGACGGCAGACTATAAGCTAAGTAATATATCTAGGCTACGATTTATCTTACTAACCCTTTAAATATTACAGAAAGAAGTTTACTTTCCGTCTAAAAGGACTCCTAGCGTTTTATATTATTTTATATATCCTAGTTATTAGTATTAGTTAGGAGGCGTTTAGAGATAACTTTATAAGTATTAAAGATATCTTTAAACTTAAGGTACTAGCGTACTATAATATACTATATGTTAAATAGAAGGACAAAGTACTAAATTAGCCATTCTTTTACGACGTTAGGTATATAATAGGGGGCGTTAATATTCTAAAAGACAAAGCCTTTTTATACTTAAAATACCGTAATATATTTGTATGCTTAAGACTTATTGCCGGTTTTAAAAAAGCACTAAAGTTGTACCAGCTGCAACGGGCTTTAGGTTAAAACATTAATAATAAGTTAGCTCTATTATTAGCTCTTAGTTTCCTTTATTTTATACTAATATTATAAAATATATAGACACTCTTACTCCTAAAGAGCGGAACTAGACTATAGGCTATTTTGGTAGTGTCGGGAATAAGGCACGTAGTTGTCACGTGTCGCCGCGGCACTAGCGTGGTGAGGAACCTTAAGTTCCTCACCCTTCCTTAAAATAAGAAAAATAATAATCATTATACTAGCTATAAACTGCAGCTATGTGATATCACCTTGTGATCCTAATACTGATTAGTGGTTAACTTTACTGTTATACTATAGAACAGCTAGGTATTCTATTAAGAAGAGACAAGCCACTATACTAGTGCTACTTATGTTAAAGGAAGCTATCTTTTAAGGTTAGAACTGGTTTTAAACCTTAAATAGAACTCTTCTACAAATCTAAGGATCTAAAGGCCAGAACTGGTCTTAAGCCTTTCCCAGATTATAGATTCTTGCGTCTATTACGCAGAACAACACGCTTTATAAGTCTTCGCAATTTAAGGCCAGAACTAGTCCTAAGCCCTATAATTGCAAATTCTCGTCACAAACGCGTACCAAACGACAATCCCTACACTAATAACACTTCCCTTCCTCTAAAAACATGGCTACGATTACTCTAAATAACTGGAGAGACTCCTTACTACTAGGGGTAGCTGTATACGCAAAACTTATTAATAAAGATTAGGACGAATTTCCTGTTTTTAATACAATAACCTATACGGCAAAATAAGTTAATAGCTTCCTCCTATACTATATTCTCTTCTACTAAAGTAGATATTACGCCGATATATAACTATGGGAATATTTTAGGGAGGATTTTATAGGATGAACTACCGATACCTAGGCACTTAGAAATATTAATATTGTTTAAGATTTTTAAGACTTCCTCCGTAAGAATAGGGTATATATTATTAAGAACGGTAACCTAATTATTAGTAATATTTAGGCCGTTATTATTAGAATAGAGGAGCCAGTATAGACGGAAGCTAAGATTATACGTTAACTACGGAAACCTAAAACCAACTAATATTCTTTAAAAGGTAACTTTAATTCATATCTAAACCCCTAAAACGCTACTCCCCCATCTAGAGGTACTCTTCTACCTAAAGGTACTCTTTCTCTACCTCCTCTACCGCCTCCACTTTAGCTAACTAGTAAGCCTCTATTATAAGAAGTTACGAATCTAATAAAGGTATATTTAGACGAAGAGAAGAAGTTTAGAAGAAAATTATATAATATACTCAGAGCAAAACTATAGGTCTTTTATAACTGTTGTAATAAGGTTAGAATTTAATACCACTAGTTCCATTACGCTTTCTCTGTTATATTAAAGGGACGGGCAGCGACATTCTATTACGACTATATTACGGGTAGAAACTATAGCTTTAATATAATACTTTAGCTTACTAGAGCCCACTTTAAGATTAATAAAAATCGCTAACTTTATATATCTAAATGGCGGGAGACTATATTCTAGAGAGTTATCACTTCTAATATAATAAAGACTTATTTAGAGTGCCTTTAACTACTCTTTAACAACCTCTAGAAAATCTAATATAGTTTTACTAAAACCTACTAAAATAAAAATAGTTTAAGGGACTAGGTTATCTTAGCCTGCCGTGGCGTTCCTAAGTATAATTTAGCGCTATATAAACCTATAAATATATCCAAAGGAGTATATACCAAATTATGCTCCGCTATAGGTACTGCGATATAAATATAAGAATCTTAATAGTTCTATACTAAAAACTCTATCTAAACCGGTATTCCTAACTAATACGATTATAACTAGACTAATTAAACATATAGTGGCCGTAGTAGGCAATATAATAGAGGGTATAATTAACGTCAACTATAAAGTAATTATGGAGGTCCTTATAGAGGTTTATTTTAAAGTAATTACTAGAAAAAGTGCTACGTTTGCGAGAAACCAAATTACTAGTTAACTAGGCACTCTCTTAATAAGTAAAAGGAGGTATATAATAAGTTTCACCAGAGTATAAAAAACGTTAAAAATTATAAGATTACTATAGCCTACTTCTAAAGCTTCCTAGTTTAATATAAAGGCGTAGAAGATCTTAAGGGTAAGGTTAATAAGGCCGAATAGCTCCTTATAGATATAGAAATTAAGGACTACTTACCTAACCAATACTTTACTAAGTATAGTGAGATAGATAGCATATAAGCCGTCGCTATTCTTAATAACTAATCTACATTCCATACTATTATAAAGATAGATATCTTTAATAAGCTAAAGAAGAGTTCCGTATTCTCCTTTAACGATAGATACTTAGCAAATATCTTCTATAGTATTATGCCAGATACTAGAGCCGCAGGAGTATCTATAGTAGGAGAACCTTAAGTTTAAGCTCTTTAACAGCTTAATAGCTCTATTTAGATTAACTAGTTAACAGCAGGCTAATATACAATTTGCTTTAGTAAGGGCATTATAATCTCTCTTAGCATAATTAGGGTCAAAACCCCCTTAGGGTACATCACTTTCCACGTTATTCCTACAAACACTCTGTTTCTATTTTGCATTAAAGATATAAATAAATTAGGCGTTAAGCTTAACAACCTTAAGAATATGCTCGTTTAGGGAGATAATTAGGTGCCTGTTATACGCAAGTAGGGTTACCCCTAGTTACTCCTTTATTAACTAGAAAAGAGCGTTACTTAGAGCCACTTAACTAAGTTAGAGCTACGTTAACTATACTATTATTTTAGCCACCTATCCATTTACTAATTGCTTAGGGTTCTTTAGTAAGCAGGTTATAAAGTTAAGGTTAAGGCGATTAAATATCTTATAAAGTACTACTATTACTACCAAATAAACCAGAAGTCCCCTAGCCGATTTAAGTTCACCCTTAAAAATAACTATAACTTTAACTTCTATATTATTGTTAACGTTATATACCTTAGCGGCAAGCTAGTACTCTAAATTATTAACTTCTTAACCTCCTTCTAAGCCGCACGTTTCTTAAATAATATATCAGCTAGGAACGTATAAGATACCCTTTAGTTATACTAGATTAATATTTACCTAGGACCCCCTAATTAAATCGTTTATAATATAGAAAAGAACTTCTTATCTATAGAATTTTGATAATAGGCAAAGGCAATGTTAATTAAGGTTAAGGAAGTCCCTATTAAGGCATATAATAGTATTAGAAAAATAGAGCAATATTATATGCTATTACGCCGCGTATATAAGATTATTTCTTTAGAACTAAAGGGCGCTAGTAAAAAGCTTATCTTATAGACAGCTATTAAGGCTATTAACAATTCCGCTAGCCTAGATAGGCTTGTACCTACATTACTAGTCTTTAGCGCCTACCCTTAAATAACTAATAATTCTTTACTATCTCCCTCTATTATATAACAAGCTAAGGCTATTCGCAAGGCAATAAAGGAGGTATGACGTCTCTACGCTACGTGCTAGGTTAACAATGTATTAGAAATAAGAAACGGTCTAAATATCTTAACTATGCTTAATCTGCCACTTTAATCTAATATACGCATATAGCGTAAAAAGAAAGGATAGTCAGGCCCACATAAACTCATTATAATTAATAGTTAAACTTATACTATTTAGATGCCTTATAGACCCACTTAATTCCGTTTAACTATTATTAAGCCCTACTATAAAGATAATAGTTCTAAGCCTTTATAGGATGCCCTAAAAGATACTCTAAAGGAGAACTACAATTAACGTGCCCTAGAAGGCGACTACGATTTAGATATAGTTATAGTAGATATACCGCAACCATAACGCGGTAGAGGTCGCCTAAAGGGATTACGAAATCGCCAACATCTTATTAATTTCGAAGAGTAATTTATTACTACCATCAAGGGTAAAATTGAGTTATTAATAGCCTTTATAACAGCTAAAGAGAAGGCTAACTTTAAGCTCGCAAAACAGCTCTAAAAGGAAGGCCATATTATAACCCTAGGAACCCCTTTCTAAGTATCTAATAAGCAGGAGATCAACGGTCTTACTATAAGAGGAGTCTTTAAATTTAAGAAGTATAACCCTACTAAGTTTAATAGAGTTTACATCTTTAAGTTAAGAATAGTTAATAAGATTAAGGGCAAAGCTACTAACGCCCCATTTAAGAAATTAAGGCTTATTATCTAAGGTTATAATAATAAGGGTAAGGAGGTAATCCTTACGCAATCTCCCATAATTTAACGAGCTAGTTAGTAAGTTATTATTACGCTAGCTCCCTCCTTAATAAAGAATAGAATGGCGGTTTATTTATAAAATATTACTTAGGCCTACACCTAATTAGAGATACACCTTTAGCACTTAATATTAGCATACCTTTCAGAGCAAATTCGCCACCAATATCCTAAAGATACGATTATGGTTGTGCTTAAGCCATTATATAGAATCGCAAAGGCGGGAACTTATTAGTAGGCTACCTATAGCAAGCACTATAAAGAGAAGCTTTTAATAACTACTTCTATATTTAACCCCTACTTTCTTATTATAACTACGGGAACTCTATTTGGAATTATTGGCATATAAACTAATAATATAATTATCTTAGGAGACGACTAATTCTTAGCTCTTAAAGAAGATAAGCTAGTAAAGGCAAATCTAATAGTAAAGCTAAAGGAAAAGCTTAATTTAACAACACTATTACTTTTTAATAAATGCATCCTCTCCCTAAACGAGGATTCCATTACTTTACGCCAGAAGGGTTAAGGCAAAAAGATTAACGTTATTAACATTAATTCTCTAAAATAAGGATATGTGGAGTAACGCGCTTATAGAGCTTATATTACTTCTATCTACTAACCTAAGACTTCCTTTAATCTCTTTATTACCGCTTAACACCAGGAACTAACTAAGGATAACGTTTTTGCTTTAAATAAGCGTCTTTCCTAGTAACTAAACCATCTCGATTAAGGACTACTCTACATGTCTATTAATCTTCCCACCGTTAAGCTCTTTGTGTTTATTAATAGATCGTTTATAAATAATAAAGATTTTAGCTCTTAACTAGGATATAAGATTATTATTACAAACGAATCTACTAGAGAGAATAACTTTATAATCTACGGCAATCTTATCTATTAGAGTTTAACTAAAAGCAAGCGCGTTACTTAAAGCGTTTTAGCGTTAGAGATATATAGAATAGTTAGCGGAGTTAATATGGCAATTGCAATTAGAACTACCCTAAAGATAATTATAGATTAACTTAAACTTCCCATTATCCCTACAATCGTATGCACTAACTTATATTCCCTCTACGAGTATTTAGTTAAGCTTAGTACCATAAAGAAGAAGCGCCTTATAATCAATATTATGGCACTTTAGCAATCCTACGAGCGTTAAGAACTCTTTAAGATTTAATAGATTAATAGCTAAGATAACCTAGTAGATGCGATAATAAAGGCAAACCTAAATAAGGTACTAGAGACATTCGTTAATACGAATACTCTGCGTATATAAGTTAAAGGTTAGGTTAAGAGGGAGTAGGAGATATAGCGAGGACCGCCAAGGCGCTAAAATAGCTGGTAGAATTTGGCAGAATTCTATAGCCTGGCAGAATTTGGCAGAATTCCATAACCTAGCAAAATTTGGTAGAATTCCATGGCTTAGCAGGACATGGCAGAATATAGCTGGTAGAACTTGGCAGAATATGGCTGGCAGAATTTGGCAGAATATTGTGGCTGGTAGAACTTGGCAGAATACGGCAAAATACGGCAACGTAGCGGGCGCTAGCACCGTCACAGCTTAATTACGTTATTTGTATATAGATAGCAACTATAAAAGAAAAGTTGCCAGTATCGGGAATAAGGCACGTGGTTGTCACGTGTCGCCGCGGCACTGGCGTGGTAAGGAACCTTAAGTTCCTCACCCTTCCTCAAAATAAGAAAAACAATAATTATCATACTAGCTACAAACTGCAGCTACGTGATATCACCTTGTGATCCCAATAGGTAGCATGTATAAAAAGTATTATATACTAACGTATATTACGCGTAATTACTAAAGCATCTATTTTAAAAGTCCTTTATAAGATATTCTTATTAAATCCGTTATAAGAATAGGTCTATTATAAGATTAACGCGCACCTATAGAGCTTAATAATAACTAGCTAGAAGAGCTCTAGAACCACCCTAAGCTTAGAGCGCTTTATAGTAAATAAGGAGAATATAAGGACTAAATTAATAGCATAGACTTCTACCCTATTACTAAGGCTAAAGGAACTAACTTATACTAATAATATAAAGATACTAAGCGGAAGATTAGTATAATATATTAAAGATTGCACAGAGAACAATTAAATAAGGCTATTTATAACTTTTACAATTTAATTAACATAATTAAGATAGCTAGGCAGCTTAGTGGGAAGGCGCTAACTAAGGTATTAACACTACTAAGAGTTAAATTTAAAATTTAAAAGCGGGCCACTATTACTAGTATGTTCTTTAAGCCCTTAGAAAATAATAACAATTATATTAAGTTTATCTATACCCTAACTCAACTATATTATTAATAAAAAACTACTTAATACAAAGCCTTAAAACAAAAGAAGACGGACTTTATTATCTTTAATAGTAATAATTTATCTTTTATAAATAAGGGATAGAATGTCTTAGATAACCCAACTCTTAGTTATATAAGCTCGGACCCCTAGAACTCGGCCAACCCCGAACTCGGCCACCTAATCAAAACCGAACCACCAATTTGTAGACCTATTTTCTCCATAACAAATCCATTAATATAGACCAAAATATACAGAACTTATAAATGGCTATTGTAGATTTTAAATCTGGTATTTATAAGTCTGCGCGAAAAGCTATGCTTGTATATAATGTCCCTTTATTAATTTTAAGCGATTAATTAAGTAGTAAGCTACTACGGCAATTTATACACTAATATAAATAGCAATTAACTCCTATATAGGAAACTTTGTTTATTAATTAGGTACTTAAATAGGACTTATAAAGTTTTACTTGCT
>Ga0307515_10015245_pt1 | contig 14174 bp, 19 predicted proteins | sample 17_EM_MG_FD_194513 | JGI IMG/M metagenome (GOLD analysis project Ga0307515, IMG submission 194513) | Populus trichocarpa ectomycorrhiza microbial communities from riparian zone in the Pacific Northwest, United States - 17_EM | ecosystem: Host-associated > Plants > Roots > Unclassified | place...
AGCGCATCAAGGCCTGCTAGGTCGATAAGATTGCCGTGGCCTGGAATCCAAATTTCAGCTGAAGATAGTGGGTCACGGACTCGGTGCGATGAAGAGGAGACTCACTGTTGATGATTCTGATCATAGCCAGTGTCTTGCGAGAGGCTGTCAGGAGCTGGTCGACCTCCCCTGGAAGCCATAGGTTATCCCGCAAGGTAATATCGCGAAAGGCCAACGGCAAGAGAGACAACTCGTGCAGGAATGACCGAATACCCGCGCAAAGGGTCAGATTGAGGTCTAACTGCCCCTTCAATGTGGGGAGTCTCCCCCGTTTTTCGAGTTTCTTGTCATGTGAGATGTAAATCCCCCAGAGTGAGAGACTTTCGAGGTTGGTGAAAGGACGGAGGAAGGTGACGAGGTCGTTGATATTCATCTTACAACTTGCCAACTCCAGGAAGCGGACGGTGGACCGCAGTTGCATGAGACTGAAGACGTACTCGGTGCGGTGTAATCCAACACCAGACAGGTGGAGTGTCTGAACGTTGGTGAAATAGGACATGTACCCGTAATCGTTGACGAGCGATTCCGGATACGCGCCTAGGTAGTCAGCGCGGTAATGAAGGCGAGTAACGTAGCGGGACGGTCCATTCTCTCCCGGCCGAACCGTTGAACACCAGTCGTGCAATCTGCCATGATCGAACTCTACCTTCGAGAAGAGGTGTTTATGGCTCCGGCCGAGCCATGCGCGCGACACCAGCGAACACGCTTGGAGGGCGGTAGTCCTTGGTACCGAGTCCTTCGCGACCTCGTCGATGATTTTGTCCGTGAGCTCTTGGGGAAGGGATGTGCCCATGATGGTCTTGGGAAGGGTGGACGAATACGGTCACGTGGGGTGGCACACCGATTCCCTCAGACTCGAGCTGCCCATCCGGGCCCACGATGTCACACCGCTCGACCATGGTCGTTCAGGTGGGTTGAATTTCCGACCCCACATGCTTGCATCTTCGAGCCCAGCTCATTGGTCAAGTTCGAGGTGGGCACAAGAGGCGGTCGCTCGAATCCTCCTTATCAAGGATCCGGATTTATTTGCTTTCCAAATTACTAGCGATAACCAATCCCTGGGGTATCTACAGAGCCCTTGGCATATTAAATCCATTGGCTCGATAAGTTATAGAGTATTTCAAACCCATCTAGGGCAACCCTGTGCGATCTGTGGAGATGGTGATGTATTTGCGTTGGCTGGAGGCTGGGAGTAGCCGCGCTGCGGATTTCCCAACCGTACCATTGTCAATGGCCGAAGTGATGAAAAACTTCAGGGATAGCTTCCAATCCTTACGGGCAACTGGTCGGATTCGATTGACAAGAGCGCATATCTCTACGTCAATCAACTCCCACTCGTCCAGACAATCGCAGTGCTTCTCAAGCGATGGATCTGATAGGATGAATCTGATCTCCCTGAGCTGACGTGAAGTCACTGTTTGAATGATGGACGGTAGGTGATTGATGATTTCCGTGTTGAAGTACATCTCTCGAAGGGCATTGCAATCGGTGAGGTTGATATTCCTGACGAAATCTGAAGTGTTGTAACAACGGATCAGCGCTAATCGTCCTCCCAAGAATGTCTGAACGCACGGTCACGAATATCGATCCTTGTGAGGGTCTCACGACAGGTGGCCAGCAACTCGTTGATAGGTGCCAACAAGCTAATGTGGATGCCCTCCAAAACCACGGTATGGAATGCAAGCGGTAGCAGAGATAGTTGGTGAATAAAATCCCAAATGTCCCGGCCGACGAACATATACCGCAGTTCCAGTACCCCGCTGAGTACGGGCGATTCCACCGAATCGTCGAGCATGGAATTGTACACGATGGGATCGATGATGGACAACCGCTCAAGCTTGGCGAAATGACGAACGAACGACACTAGATCGTTGATGGTCATCTTGCAAGCTCGAAGGGAAACCGAACGGACGCTGCACCCCATCTGTTTGAAACACATTGAGAGTTCCTCATCGGTGAAGCCATGGATCGGCGTTGCGCGAAGGTGGAGTTTCTGAAGGTTGGTGAAGGAAGCGAAATGGAGATGATGTTTAGCGAGTTGTCCTGCTTCGGTGAAGTTGGCATGGTAATGAAGGATAGTGACGTGGGGAGAAGGTCCACCATCTCCTGGCCGAATTTCTTCGCACCATCTCGAGAAACTGGTGTCCGTAAACCACATCTTTTGGAAGAGGTGCTTTTGACTGCGATACAGCCATTGTGTGGAAACCAAGGAACAGCCTTGGAGAGATGCGGCCTTTGTCGTTTTATCGTCAGCGAGGTGGTCCACGATTTCGTCCACGATTTCTTGGGGGAACTCGATAGCCATTATGGCAGCAGGGTATTGAAAAACGAAGGGACGTTAAGGGGAGCACGACGCTGACTAGTCGAGTGGTTACTCCGTTCGGAGTTGAAACGTCTATCGCTGGGAACCGGCTGTGGCCGAGAGCGAAAGCACGTTCTTTTGTCTTGAGAGAGTTGATAGTGAGTTTTAATGCGAGAGGTAATCGCAAAGTGGGTCTTACCAAGTGAGCCGGGTCGGTTGCCACCAGGAACTGGCAACAGGATCGACTCACTGGAAATCAGCAAATGCGGGAATGCCGATCAAAAAATCACCAACTTTCCCCTCAAAATATCCTGCCTGGATGCCCAAACGCCCTCGACCGGATCCGACGGACCAGGAAGAGGACCCATTCTCTGAAGTCCCTTCCGATGACGACCGGGAACCTGATATTTTTGCTGCTTTGACAGGCCAGAAGAAACGGCGAATTTCTAGGTCCGAAGAACAAATTCTGCGGGAGAGCGAAGATGACGATGAGGATTTGCAGGAGATTATCCGCCAGGCTACGGCGAAACGCGACGTGAAGGAAGGAACACAGGTGGTGAAGAAGGCCAAGGGGAAGACCAAGATTACGAAAGGCGAAGTGGGCGGAGGAAGCTTCCAAAGCATGGGTGAGCGCAATCATCCTCACCATGTGTTTCCCTCAGGACTGAGATCTTCCACCTAGGTTTACACCCGTCTTTGCTGCGTTCTCTAACACTCCAAGGATTCAGAGTACCAACACCCATTCAACGACTCTCGATTCCCCTACTCCTCACCGACCCTCCTCAGGACCTTGTTGGAATGGCTCGTACGGGTTCCGGAAAATCACTCGCGTACATGGTACCCCTCGCTCAACGTCTGGGAGGAAGACACTCTACTGCCTTTGGTGCACGTGCTTTAATCTTGTTGCCAACCAGGGAATTAGCTCTGCAGATTTTAAAAGTCGGGAAAGAACTCGTTAGAAAATGGCACTCCGGAGAGGGAGGTCATGCGGGAGATAACCAGACCCAGGCGGAAAGCTCCAGGGGCCAGAGTCTGCGATGGGGGTTGGTGGTTGGTGGTGAAGGAATGGATGAGCAATTTGAGATGATGTCGAACAACCCAGACATGTGAGTATATTCACTGGAGCGTGCAATTTGCCCCGTTTCTGAATTTCGCGACAGCATAATTGCAACACCTGGACGACTATTGCACCTCATCGTCGAGATGAATTTGGACCTCAAGTCTGTCCAATACGTTGTTTTTGATGAAGCCGATCGACTCTTCGAGATGGGTTTCGAGACGGCACTGACGGAGATCATCCATCGCCTTCCCGTCACCCGGCAGACTCTCCTCTTTTCCGCCACGCTCCCAAAGTCTCTTGTAGAATTTGCCAAAGCCGGTCTCCAGACTCCCAAACTCATCCGCCTCGACGCTGAGGGGAAGATCAGCACCGATCTCAAGATGTCTTTCTTTTCCGTCAAACAGGCTGAGAAGGACGCGTGTCTTCTCTTTCTACTCCGAGACGTAATCGGCGTGCCCATGGGATCCAACCAACCGGAAGAAGTTTCCGAAGGGAAGGGGAAGAAGAAGTCCACCAACCAATACGCTGCACCGCACCAAACCCTCGTCTTCGTCGCTACAAAGCATCACGTCGAGTACCTTACCGTCCTTCTCACCACCGCCGGCTATTCCGTCTCCCAGATCTATGGTACTCTCGACCAAACCGCTCGTTCAAATCAGATGGACAGGTTCAGGCGAGGGATAACCAATGTCTTGGTAGTAACAGATGTTGCCGCCCGTGGTATCGATATTCCGGTCTTAGAAAACGTTGTGAACTACGACTTCCCCACTGGTGCGAGGGTGTTTGTTCATCGGGTTGGTAGGACGGCGAGGGCGGGAAGGACAGGATGGGCGTGGTCATTCCTCACGACACCAGAACTTCCATACCTCCTTGATCTACAACTTTTCCTCGGTCGACCTCTTAAGCACCGCGTTTCTCCCGAAGATGGAAGGGCATGGTGCGATTCCTTGATCCTGGGACCGTTCCCCCGTGACGCGATTGACCAAGAACTGGAGTCGATCAAGAGCTTGGACGCCGAAGACAGCTCGATCCAGTCTCTCCGGGAGATCATGCGGAAGGGTCACGGAATGTACGAGAGGAGTAAAGGAAAAGCCAGTCAGGCCAGTTACAAACGGGCCAAGGAGATTTCCAGGGTCCCTGCGTCATATGGGCTGGTCAACACATCGACACCTACTCATCCCGTCCTCTTCCACAAGTCGGCAAAAGGCATTTCTCAAGTGAAGGCCGTGGAGGATCAAGCGGGGGAGGCAAAACGCGTTGCGTTGCTCAAGGTCATCAATTCGTTCACCCCTGGGGAAACTGTGTTCGAGGTTGTCCACAAAGCTCATAAAGGGAAGGGAACAGAGACTACGGCTGCACTGATGAAGGAACGGAGAAAGGCTTTGAAGAAGGCTGTGGATCGGGCGGCGCTTGCATCCGCCTCCAAGGAGGAGCCTGAAGAGGAGGACGAGGAAGAGCCTATGAGCCGGGTGGTCGCGATGGCTGATGAGGATGATATTGCTGTGCGTTGTGATCACTCTCCTGTCCCTCACTCACCCAGCTGATGGATACGTAGGAGGTCTTCGATGCCCTATCTTCGAAGAAAGACAGGAAAGGGAACCACGACTACAAGGACTCGGAATACTACATGCCTTATGTCCAGAAGGATGCCGACACTGAGAAAGGGTGGGTTGACATCATAAAACGGGTCGCCACTGTACCTGATCTCATATCTATCCAGGTACTCTCTCAGGGACGGTGCTTCATTCGTCGAACAAGCTCGAAATGCTACGTTCGACCTCGCAGGCGATGAAGCGCTCCTCGATCAGAGGAAACGAAAACAAATGACTTGGGACAAGAGGAAGAAAAAGTTCGTCCAAGGCGACGGCGTTGGGGCTGATAACGTCAAGCTCGTAAAAACCGAGAGCGGTGTCAAGCTTCCGGCTACGTATCGCAGCGGGCGATTCGAGGAGTGGAGGTCCAAAAATAAGAGGAGTCTTCCGCGGGTCGGTGAGACTGAGAGCGGCCGAGCGGGGCAGACTGGGAAGAGGTATCTGCACAAGAAAGTTTCCGAGCCAAAGCAGTTGGATAAGGCACATGTGAACTACGAGAGGAAGGTAAGACAGCGGAAGAAGGAGGTTGGGGCGAGTGGTATGGGTGTAGGTGATGATCCACCGCAGCAGCCGAGGAGGGGGGGTAAGAAGGCTGTACTTGGAAAGAGGTATGGTGGAAAGACCGTCGGGAGGGTCAAGACGGAGCTCAAAACGGTGGATCAGATCAGGAAGGCGAGGAAGGTGGCTGAGCACCGCAAGGCGAAGAACGCTCGACCAAGTCATAGGGGTAAAGGCAAGGGGCGCCGTTAACATGACCGTACTTACCTCCTGTACCTCACTGTTGATACGTCTATGGATCTATCGCATACTCCCATCGAGCCCCATCGCCTCGGACCACCTTCTGACTCTCCAACCCTTCTAAAAGATCCACCCCGACACTTTTAAGAGCATCACAGCACCATTGTGGGTATCCACTGTCACCATAATAATCCGCAAAGAACTTCCTGAGATACGCAGGGAATGTCCCTGCCAGGATGGCGTCTCTTGCGCCTCCCATCAGCCGGGCTTGGAAGACGAGGTTGTGCATGGTCACGGCTATACGTATGGTCGCGTGCGTTCGCGTGGGGTGAGCGACGTGCCGATGAGATGTCTCAGTAGGCGCTGGCTTACCGTGCGCCGCCGCGGTCTCAATCGTAACGGTATGGTGAAGCAACGCCCGGGATGTCCCACCGGAACAGGTTGGACATGGACAACCGTCTTCGATTGGTTTCAGATCATGCGAATGCTTTTTTAGTTCTGGTTCCGATGGACGCATCCGGAGGGAGACAAGTTAGGTTAGTCAGATATCGGGTTGACCGAACATTCCGCAGACCGGGACTCACTGAGGTTGAGCGGTCCGGTAAATGTTAGGGCGACGCCAAAGCGGGCTGTGCGGGTGGGGAAGACGCAGTCGGCCTGAGGATAGGGCTTTGAGCATCGTCTCGGGAAAAATGTGCCTCAGGCGTGTACCATATCAACTCCCAAGGCCACACAGACGAGCAGGTCTGTGGAATTGCGAATCAGGAACACAGTTGGGATTTGTCTGATCTGATTGATAACCCACCCTCGGCAAAACCTATACCCATTGCATATCTGGGACCTGGAGTATGTTGAACGTAAGGAGACAAATAATGACAAAGGAAGAAAAGCACTCGCGATCTGTGGGGAGTCCATCGGCACTTTGCTTGATGCTATATTGATATAGCTGTTAGCTTGGATCTCCCGAAACTCCGCATTATCGCCTACATTCTCCAGAAGATATCTGGGGACCAGTCAGCTGTGTGCGGAAACAAATGTACATGTGGTCATGGACATTCCCACCTTTTGCTTCCCCACCACTCAAACCGCCAATGGCAAATCCCGCGACTCTGTCTTTACGTTGAACCATTTGTTCGAGACATTGCTTCCGAAGTTCAGGGTCTAGTCCACCCTGGACGATTGCGAATAGGTTTTGGAATTTGTCCCTTCCAGACTTTTGATGAAATTCTATGCATCGGTCGAGCCAGCGAACGCTACGTTGCATGGCTTCACCGACTCGTGGACCGGTGGTGAGACTCGAGACCACATCGTCCAATTGCATCATGATGTCGCCGCCGATGGCGTGTTGGATTGACATACTTTCCTCTGGCTTAACGAGGGGTTCGTTAAGGGTAAGCGATCTCGTTCGGACCGGAGCTTACCGACAGCATGGTAGGTTCACCGGTGAAGGGATCCTGGAAGAGTGCACCTTCCTCAGTGATCGTCGTGAATTTGTTCAAAGAAACGAGTTGAAAGCCACCGCTATCCTACGAAACTGAGTCTAAAACCTCAAAAAGACGTTGTAGGGATTACCGTCAGCAGATTTCTGTTCCATCCCTGGAATTTGTGTGCTCCGCCCACCTCATCGAGGATCTTGATTCCGGGGCGGAGATTGAGGTGATAGGTGTTATTGAGAATCAGAGTGACCCCAAGTGACTCCATCTGCTGCGCGGTCAGACCCTTGATAGCCGCCTGCGTAGCTACCGGCATGAATGTGGGCAACAGGGTAACTCCATCTGCGATATTTGAAACGCTTCGGCGGCAAACACAATGCACATATCAAAAAACCCACGGGCAAGTTTCATCCTGGACACGCGCGCTCGGGTAGTATGACACGTTGCGAGCACTTCGAACTGCATCCTCTAAACTCTTGTGGATGGGACGGCGGCGGTGCGGGAGTGGTGAGGATGAGACAAAGGTCGAAAAAGGAAGGTGTTGAAGATGTGGGAAATTAAGATCAGCTGCATCCTTCTTTTTGATCGACTTCGACGCTGCGTGCCAGCCCTCATCCTTTCCGTTCTTCCGCCAAGTCCGAAGGTCGTGCGCTCGTTCCTCCCTCCGGGCCGCACATAAATCACTGTCAGGGTTGGTAGCATGAGGGCAGGGTTGTTGAGAGCAACCTCGCGCTGTGTCTCCCGCGTCGGAGGTGTGATTGCCGGCGACATGGGGCGGCTACATCACACAAAGTCCGAGCTGCTCGATGAGCTCTTGAGCAGAGGACTCATTGACCAAATCACTCGGTGAGTAACCGACGACCTCGTCTTGTCTGCTGACCCTCAAACTTCTTGCCAAGTCCCGACGCGTTTCGCCAGCACCTACGCACGCCTCAAACAGTATACAGTGGGGTTGATCCTACCAGCAACGGACTCCATGTCGGACACCTCATTCCCATGATAGTTCTTTTGCATTTTCATTTGCGAGGTCATCACGTTATACCGCTCGTACGTATTGTTTGCGTACTGTAGGTAATTTATTTGCTGAGCGTTCCATTCGTCGTAGATTGGAGGAGCGACCGCACGGATTGGGGACCCATCAGGACGGCTATCCGAACGGCCCTTGCTCTCCACCTCTTCTGTCAAGGATAACGCCTCGACTTTAACGTCTGCTGTCATAAATTTTTTCCGCGGTTCCTTGACGTACGCTGCAACGCGCCTAAAATGCTTAGACGTCAAACCCGATGTTCCGAAAATATTGGATAATTTCCAATGGTACAAAGACGTGAACCTATTGGAGTTCTTAAGGGTTGCGGGGTACCGCTCTAGGGTCAACACGATGTTGGGTCGCGAGAGGTCCGTTTCCTCCTATTTAATTTCACACTAGCGCGTTTCATGTTCACAGCTGCAGTCGCTTGTAGTGTCAGGGCCCGCCTGGACTCGAAAGAGGGTATATCTTTTACCGAGTTCACCTATCAACTCCTACAGGCCTACGATTTCCAGGAGCTCCATCGATCGCTGGGATGTACCATCCAAGTGGGCGGGTCTGACCAATGGGGAAACATCTTAGCAGGCGTAGATTTGATCAATCGCATCGCCGATTCGGAGCAAGGGCCACAAGTTCGAGATAAGGTCTACGGGGTTACTACCCCATTATTAACCAACTCCTCCGGTCTTAAGTTCTCTAAGAGCACTGGAACCGCTGTCTGGTTAGACAGGTCCCTGAGCAGTTATCAAGATTTCTATCAGGTACCCGTCTCCCACGATATTCTAATACTGTGCTACCGCCTGACTCCAGCAGTTCTTTATCAGGTGCCCAGACGAACAGGTAGAGGGGTGGCTCAAGATGTTCACCCTGTTGGAGCTCGAACAGATTGCTGGACTGATGGAACGCCACAAGGTACCGAGTGACCTCCAGCCCACATTGTGACAAACGAAACTGAACAGCCGGCATTCAGGTTGCACCCCAACTTCGGATCGCTCAAAAGGTGCTAGCTGAGGAAACAACCGAAATGGTCCATGGACGTACGTTGATCCCGTGCAACTCCCAGTTCAGCATCGCGTTTAACCGATCACGATTTCAGCGTCCGCTGCAAGGCATGCTCAAGCTGCCGCGAAGGTTCTCTTTGATAGCGATTACTCGTCCATCAACGTTTCAGACCTTCTATCCGCACTTGAGTCCGACCCCAAGCTCGTGTACATTGACAAGGATGAAATGTTTTCAGTACCTCTGATCAAGATGGGAGCATCCATTGCCCTTTTCAAATCTGTTTGTGAGTTTTAATCGTCTCTCCGATGTGAGCTCGCCTTTTCCCACAATGGATTCTCATAGCGGCGGCGAAAAATATTGTAAAATCCAACGGTTTGAAGTTGAACAACACGGCAGTAAAGGACCCATTTTACGTCCTTAAACCTGAGGATCTACTCGGCGAACGGGTTGCTATCTTAAAAGCGGGGCCACACAGACATCTGGTTTTGGCCCTTAGGCAAAAGCAGTAATAATAGAATACAGTCATACCGCACCCCTATTCCAATAATATGTCGGAGAACGTAACGTCCTCAACGTGTAAGAACCTATTGGACGATGATACGTTCATACCCACCTTCCCGAGGGTGCCAGACGCTCAAGGTGAAGCTCGCGGACCCGATTCCCCACGCGTTTGCCTCAGTCACCTATCGAACTTATTAGCTTACAGAAACAGGTAACAAGTGGCAGACCATTTTACTCAAGTATTAGCCCCCGAGCTTGGCGATCTGATCGCGGAAGATCCAGTCCCGACGCAACAGTTTATTCTGCGGGACAGGCGTCCACTCGTAGGTCACAGGGTCTCTCAGCCACCCATGCCACCGTATCTCGATCCTCTCCAGATGCGGTAACCTGCGCAAAATCATTTCTGCGACGCCTCTGGTCGAGGAAACTATCTGATCAGGGGGCAACATTGGGTCCGGCAACGTAACCAAGCTAATTGCCCTCAAGGCATGGAGTGGGACGAGTGCGGATGCCATGTAATCAAGAAGAGTCTAAGTTTGGGAACGGGGATGTCAGGCTTATTATTGAATAAAGATGAAACAAGTGATTACCTGCAGAGGCTCCCAGGCAAGCGAAGGTGGAGGCATGACAAACTGCAGGCCAAGGCTGACCAGGTTCCGGAACGGTGCCCCCGTCGCAATTCGGAAAAAAGATGTAAGGATGTCGTGTTGTCCAGTAGCGCCCACCTTGATTTGGAGGTGTTGGATTGAGCTGGTCGAGAGAAACAACGCGGCCACCACACGACCGAGAGAAGTCGCGCTAATGGTATCTTCGGCTCGGACCGTGTCCACAGGGCGGCCAGGAACCAATTGAACGAGGGTGTCTGGGTCGTCCACGTTTAGGGCCGAAAGCCGTGGAAGGAAAGATGGGGGTAGAGGTTCCGGAAATAGTGGCGTGTCGGGGGTGACCAACAGCAATAGATTTAGGGCTGAAAGGCCGGTGGTACATTTGAGTGCGTTGACAAAGAGGTCTCGCAAGGAGTAGTCGACCACACCGAGTCCGCGCGCTGTGGTGCACCTGACGGCTTCAGCGGCAAATCGGTTCTGGGTCACGGTAAGCAAGCATTTCGCGGCTCGTACGCGTCGTCCGGGGTCGAAGAGGTCTATGTCCAGGACAGCGTAGAGTCGTTTTTCCGCGATGTCACGAAATGATTTGTTGACGAGCATGAAGCCCGGCAGCTGATGAGTGGCGACCAGATCGCAAACGCTGGCGACAATCTCGACCGGCAGCTGATTGGGTGACATGGCGAAAGTGGTTTGGTAAAAAGCACTCTGAATAGCGCGCCCTTTTATAAGGCAGCGTAGCAGTTCGCTGGACCACACAGTGGCCACCGTGGTGGTTCAGGTTAGGTCTCAACGTGGGGGGGCACTGCTGTCTGACTGAGGTCCGCGGAAGTGGAAGAGAAGGGGCGCTGAGTTGCATTTAGGTTGTCTAAACCAACAAATTGACGGTCATCCCTCCACCACATGAGCACGGGTAGGAAGTGGGGATCGAAAGCACAACCGCATGGTGTTTCTTTCGAGGGTAACCGCGCCTGCACCGCGCAGGCGCCAAGCTATCAGCATGGTGGAAAATGGACTGAGTTCCTTCCGGTGACAAAAAAACATCCAGTGTGACCCGCGATACCGGTGGCAACCCTGGGATTGACGTTCCGAAGTGTGAGGCGACTGGGGAGCATGGCGGATGACGTCAAGGGCGGGCGTCACGGGGGTGCACGTGACCCGTAGACATGAGGCGCCGGCGGATGCGCGGCGGACAACTCACGGAACCGGACAAACTGTAACGCCCTCCATGTTCACACTCGGTCTGCTGTCCCTTGGGTGCGCACTGCTTGTGAGAAATGTGGCTGGATTCTACCTTCCAGGAGCGGCTCCCCATGATTACAAGCCTGGAGAGAAGGTCGACCTACTCGTGAACGCGCTAACACCGATGTTAGCCAACGAAGAGCACGCAAAACTGGTACGTCCGCAGGCAGTTTCGACCCTTGTAGTGGTGCTGACGGCCCGTAGAAATCGCTCATCAACTGTCTGTGCTTGCAATCAATGGCGCTTCGCATCACTCACCGTCGCGCTCACAGATGACTACTACAACCCTGCGTTCCGCTTCTGTCAACCAGAGGGCGGTCCAAAGGCACAACCGGAGCGGCTTGGGTCCATCCTCTTCGGCGATCGGATATTCAATTCGCCTTTCGATGTGAGTTCGTCGCCCTCGTCAGCGATGATATTGTTGACATTTATATTGCTGACGATACCAAGATCAAAATGCTTGAAGACGGCGGTGTCTGCAAAAAGTTATGCACCGCAACCGATATATCTCCAGAAGACTCCGAGTTCATCAATGAGAGGATTCGTGAGGACTATGCGCTCAATTGGCTCGTCGACGGACTTCCAGCCGCCGAGAAAAAAGTGGACAACAAAACCGGAGATGTCTTTTATGATATGGGTTTCAACCTTGGCGTCGATGATGGCGAGTTCTATGAAAAACCCGCACTCAATAACCACTATGAGATTCTCCTCGAATATCATACCCCAGCATCTGGATCACACCGTGTCGTTGGAGTTGTAGTTTGGCCATCAAGGTTGGTGCCGACAGATTCCCGATCCAAGCTAACAGCTGATGTCACTCTGTAGTCGTGGTGGCGAACAGACTGGCGATGTAAGCTGCGATTTGCGCACCCCTCCATTACACTTGGATCAGAATGTCCCGAACGTTGTTACATACACATATAGGGTTACATGGAATGTAAGTCATCGACTGTTGATTGGAATTTGCAATCATTGAAACCTTGAAACGCAGGAGTCCAGTACACCGTGGGTATGTGAGCGGTATACTTTGTCATATGACCAGAACTTACGGATGTGCAGGCAACACGTTGGGATAATTATCTCCGTATCTTCGATCCTAAAATCCGTAAGTTATAATCATATTGATCGAGTGAGATAATGGTTAACCTTCCTCTTTAGATTGGTTCAATTTGATCAATTCCATATTCTTTGTTGTATTCCTGTGTGTTATGGTCTCGATGATCCTTCTGAGAGCTGTGTCTCGAGATGTAAGCAATTGATATCTCCAACATCCAACACATCGTCTGACCACCCTCAGATTTCTCGATACAACGCTATGGACCTAAGCGTGAGTATGACCCTATTGCATACGTCGGCCTCTTGTCTCACAGTTCCTTAGGAGGACGTTCAAGAAGATTTTGGTTGGAAGTTGGTTCACGGAGAGGTATTCCGGTCCCCGAGGTATCCCCTGATGCTTTCAGTATTTGTGGGAAATGGCGCACAACTGTGTGCTATGACGGGCGTCACGTTAGGTTTGTTGAACCAGTGGCATTCCGCGATACCCGCTCTGACGTCTGTATAGTGTTCGCGTTGTTTGGGTTCCTGTCTCCATCAAACCGAGGCTCCATTGCCACCGTTATGATGGTTTGTTGGACTTTCTTTGGGGGGTAAGCGAACTCATTGTCCATCAGACCGCGCATTCGCTGATTTTTTGGGATCGCAGGGTGAGTGGGTACATTGCCAGCCGGGTATACGTATCTTTTGGAGGCACGGAGAAAAGAAAGTTGGCGTTCTTCACCGCCACGATCCTGCCAACGTAAGCATCCTTATCTGTGTTTTGGTTACTCTCCTAACCAAAGTTCAGTGTGATATTCGCCATCGTGTTCCTGTTGAACCTGTTCTTGATCATGGCTGGTTCCTCGGGAGCCGTTCCGTTCGGGACCTTGCTGTTGATTGTGTTCCTCTGGTTCTGCATCTCCGCACCGCTCTCAACGGTTGGATCTTACTACGGTGCGAAGCACGGGGTAGGTGTTAAGTCGGACTGAGGGGCGATCTTCATGCTGACCAGTCCTCTCACAGGGAGTTAGCCATCCGGTCCGAGTCAACCCAATTCCACGACAAATTCCGCCGAAACCCAAGTACTTGGAACCCTGGGTATGCCAGACACTAGCCTCGAAGGACAGCATTAACTTATGTTGTCTCAGGCAACCACGATTTTCAGTGGAGTTCTCCCTTTCGGTGCCGCCACCGTTGAGCTGCACTACGTCATGTCCAGCTTGTTTGCCTCGAAAGCATATTATGCTTTTGGCTTCCTGGCTCTCACAGCAGGAGTTGTGGGACTAACAACTGCAACGATTACCATACTGTTCACATACTTCATCCTCTGTGCCGAGGAGTATAGATGGCACTGGCGCGCGTTTCTAGCTGGTGGAGGGAGCGCCATTTGGGTGTTCGGTTACGGCATCGTTTATTGGCTAACACAAATCTCGACCAGTTCTGGATCTTCGTTCGTTCTGTACCTCGGGTACCTTGTTCTTATGTCCGTCCTGGTGTTTCTGGTTACTGGTGAGTAAAAGGGGAAACTGTGAGCCTTTCGTGGCACTATGATTGAACGCACTCTAGGTTCCATCGGGTTCTTGGCGGCATATTGGGCTGTC
>Ga0307515_10015246_pt1 | contig 14174 bp, 3 predicted proteins | sample 17_EM_MG_FD_194513 | JGI IMG/M metagenome (GOLD analysis project Ga0307515, IMG submission 194513) | Populus trichocarpa ectomycorrhiza microbial communities from riparian zone in the Pacific Northwest, United States - 17_EM | ecosystem: Host-associated > Plants > Roots > Unclassified | place...
TTGATCGTTGCTTGACCTAGGGCCCCTGGGCTTAGACGAAGATATTTACAATGCACGTGACCCGTGCACGTGACTCGTGCACGTCCTACGCCTCCGAGAATACAGATTATCTGACAGTATCACCTTATATAACATTTCCCCTATAATAATAAACGTTGTAGATATTAAGACATTACCTATTACTATAGGGACCGCATATACTAGCCTAATAAACTTAGACTAAGTTCTATTTGTAGATATTAAACGCGCGCCTTATAACTATAAAGGTAGACTTAATATTAGTAGGCCGTGTTATAGGGCTACGCTTTCCTTAATAAGGTTAAGCTTAACTCCAAAGTTAATTAAGTATTTGGCCCTTCTATCTCCTATCTACGCTTCTACCTTTAGGCACCGCCTTTAAAACCGGATAAATCCTGCTTCTTGTTCGATCTGGTCCACTTCGGTAGTTATTAGGCCGGCTTAATTAGTATAGAACGTTAGGTATGCTAATAATACGGATGCCTTAACGTCCTCCTACTTCTATTAGTAAGGCTCCGTAAGGGGTAGTGGAAGAGGCTTAAAGAATAGCTTTATGACTTTAGGTATGTATATAAGGCAGTTACTAATAGTAACTTTAATGGTTTTTAATAAGATCTTATCCGCCATTACGGTTAGGCTTAGGACGTTTTCTTTTAGTATATCTATTATCCTAACTAGCTTTAGTTGTAATACTTTAACTATTGTTATTATATCCGCCATTTACTCTATCTATCTTAGCTATTTAGTGTAATTTATTTCATTACCCCTATTACTACTTAACGGTGGTAAAGAAGCCTGCTGCTAGGGCCGTAGTGTAATTTAGATATGTCCTCCTAGTTATATATTTTAAACCGTTGCTAGTTACGAACTAGATAATTTTAGAGGCTATTTCGTTACCCTTACTTCCCCTTACGGTCTTCTAAGATTATATACCCGTGGCGTAGGCTATAACTAAGTTACGGCCCCTACTAAATTAATGTATATTAACTCTACTTGGTATATATCTTCCTAGGACTTACTAAGTTCCTCTTCGCTTTTAGCGTTACTACCCTTTATAAGCTCTACGGAAGCTACCTTTAGTTAGACACCTATTGCTAGCGCATTAAAATTAATATTCGCGTTCTGCCTTAGCTAGTCTTTAAGGAACTAAATCTAATTATTGCTTGGTAAATACGGAATTATATTTCCTAGGCGCTTACGTATTCTAGCGTATATTTAGTTGTTTTTGTTTATATATAGAAAACTATAATAAATTAACTCTTTAAGCTCTGGATACTAATCGATAAAATAGTAAGCATCCCCACATCTATAATACGTTTAATTTTATATCTAGTATGCGCTAAAGTTCCCTAGCCCTCTATACCTTCCTAGGCCCGGCTTATATTGTTTTTATAGCGCTCCCTTATAGGGCGGCTGCGGTCTATTATTACCTAATGCTAGTTATAGGTCCATTTATTCTTAACGTATTAACGCCCTATTTAGGAGCTATATATACCATATTAGATCTTAGTAAATCCTGTTTAGGAACAGTATTAAAGATATAACGCCTACTAATTTAACCGTCCTAAGATTAAGCTTCCGGAGTTAATTAGTAAGTTTCTTTAGTTTAGGGTCTATTTCCTAAGTCGTTTAATAGGTATTTGCTAACTCGCTTGGCTGAGAGACTATAGGTAGTTAAAGGGTAGTATCTCTTTAGTTTGTTATAGCTGGTTACTAATTAGAGAATTATCCAACTAGCTAACAAAGGCCTTATTCCTTAGGATTCATTATTAACAACTAATTAGCGCCTTTATGCGAATTAAGCCTGTCTTCTATAGCTCTCCTTAACAGGTAAAAGTTAAAAGACTCTTGCCTATCGGGGTTGGCTCCTATTTTAGTTATTATATATCTTTAGTATTTAAATAGGAGTCCTCTTGCGAACCAGTACCCTTATTCGCGGTTTTCCAAATTGCTAGCCTTAGTAACCTTTTAGGAGATTAACGTAAACTGCCTATAGTATTCGCGTATACTGCTAGGTAGATTATTCCTATACTATAGTATATAAGCTTCTAAGAATTCTACCATTTTGACTTATTAAAAGTAGTCACTTCCTTAGTAGTCTGTCCTAAGCTTTCCTATAAGTTCCATTTAGTTACTAATAGTAAACTTAGGCAGACTTCGGATCTATATCCCTATCTAATAGTTGTAATACTTTAGAAGTCCTTAATACTTCTTGTTATCTATAACACGGTGCTAGATATATAACCGCTTATACTGTTTAATAAATTGCGATATATTTTATCCCGTAAAGTAAGGGGTCCTAGGGGTTCCTAGAGCCGGCATAGGCTAGGCCATAATATATACCTTATCTCGTTCCATTAGTAGTCTAGTAGGAGGTAGTAGACCTATAGTTTCTCTAGGGACAGGTAGATAGATCTTATAACCCTTATCCTCTATCTATTAAGGGTCGTTGGTTCCTAATATTATGGGAGTTAGGGTTAGTATTGCATACCCTAGTTTAGGAGAGCTTCGCGGTTTAATAGGCTGCTTACTTTCCTCTCCCTTTTTAGCACCCTTACCATCATTATAGAATGGGCCTAACATTCTTAATAATCCCTTTGCTGGTACTATCGCCATTATTATAAATTTAAAGGTAGCTCTAATAAATGTAAGAATAATAGTATAGACTGTTGCAAATATAGTAAATAAAATATAAAAGACTTTTCTCTGCCGTTCCTGGTGTACTATAGTCCTTCCTTTTATCCTTCGTCTTACTATGCTACGTACTCGCCTTCTTATTGCTGCTTACTGACCACTATTCCTATATAGAGAGCTCGGCAAGTGTTATTGGTTTATTATTTATGGCGATAGCTGCGCATAAGTCGCTAATATGCCCGTGTTTCTTTATCTTAGTCGTTCTATTATAGTTCCAGATCGTTCCTATACGTCTCCTGTATATAGAGCACCAGACTTCTAATCTAAAGAGCTTGCCATCATCCCTACGTGAAATGCCATAAAATATATAGGAGGGTACGACCTCTCTAAGATAGGAAAGTCACAGTGCTATCTATCAGTCGGTTAGTTAGTCTGTCAGTTAGTCACTATCAGTTAGAATTAAGCAGTAAGAAGAGAAAGAAAAGAGTGTATTAAAGGAAAATTGTGTATCTATTGGTCTTGCCTAAGTTGTTAAAGACTCTAAGGGCTTTAGACCAATCTATATAACTTATAGAAGGCCTAGGCTCTCTCGAAGCTATGCCTAATTTAGATATTAAATCTAGGGGCCAAATCACACCACTATAGTAGTAGCGGTTACTAATAATCTTATAGGTCTTATTTTTTCTAGGGTAGGCTATAAAGACCTAGGTATAAGTTTTAGTAATAAGCTAGGTCCGTAAATTCTACTCTTTAGCTACTACTAGCCATTTCTAGTACTTAAGTAGTCCGTTTTTAAGAGATTATAGGCTAGTAATATTCTTTACCTTTTTGCGGTACTTCTGTAGAGAGGGGGTTATTTAGTTAGCCTATAGTAGTTTATTAATAAGGTTAAGTTTAAAGAAGTTAATAGGATATATCTTAGCGCCTAAAGAGTCCGTGTTTAGTTCTGCCTATATTTAGGGGTTAAGGTATTTTAGTTATAGTAATATCTAGGTCCGTAATAAGATCTTTATAGCTATTTAGTTATCTAGGTCTTACTTACGCCTTATAAGAGCGTCTATACGGTTTATAGCGCCTAGTCTATATATAATTAAGAAGTTAAACTAAGATAGGGTATCCGCCTAGCGTGCCTACTAGGCCGTAAGGGCCTTATAATCTAAAACTACCTTAATTATCTTAGGGGTCCCCTTTAGCTGTATACGCTAGTGCTAAAAGCTAAAGATAATAGCTAGCATTTCTTTATTATAGATATGGTAGTTTAGCTTAGTATTTATTATAGTTTTTAAATAGTATATAATAGGGTGCTACTCTCCATCCAGTTGCTTCTAGGAAAAAATACTAGCTATTACGCTGTCTAAGGCATTAGTTTCTAGTATTAAGGGCCATTTTAAGTTAAAATAGGTAAGTAGGGGAGCCGATACTAGCCGTTTCTTAAGCTTATTAAAGGCCTGCCTATATATAGCATTAAAGTAAAAGGGCTAGTCTTTTCTAGTAAGACGGTTAAGAGGCTAGGTAATCCTACTGTAGTTCTTAATAAAGCGTTAGTAGAAGTTATAAAAACCTAAAAATAATTATACCTCCTTTACGGTCCGTAGGGGTGCCTACTAGTTAATTACGGCCGTCTTCTTTAGGTTGGTTTTAATTTTATTTATACTAATAATAAAACCTAGGTACTTTATACGCTTAACACTAAACTTTAACTTCTTAATATTAATCTAGAGGCTAGCCTTGCGAAGCTATTATAGGACTTTATAAATATACTCCTTATATTCTAGCTTATTCTTAGAGTAGATTATAATATTATCTAAATAGGCCGTATAGAAGTTATTAAGGTAGTTAAAGAGTATATTGTTTATATACTACTGGTATATAACTAGTCCGTTAGTTAGTCTAAAAGGGAGTACCTTATATTTATATATTCCGTAATATGTCTAAAATATAGTAAGATTTTTAGACCTAGGGTTTATTCTAATTTAGTAGAAGGCCTAGTAAATATTAAGCTTTATAAAGACCTTAGCTCTACCTATTTAGGCTAAAGTCTTATTAAGTAGGGGTAGCGGATAGCGGTCCTTGCGGGTTATATTATTTAACTTATAATAGTTAATATAGAAGCGAAGTCCTCTATTTAGCTTTTTAATAAAGAGAATAAATAAGGTAAAAGGGGCTTAGCTAGGCTTAATAAAGCCCTTATTTAGGTTATTAATAAGATACTACTTTATAGCCTATAATTTAGTAATAAACTGCTTATAAAGGGGGCTAAAGCTAAGGGTATTTTCCTTACCCTGCTTAATCTTAATCTTATAGTTATATGGTTAGTAAGGTAAAAGTATATTAGATGCTACTTTAGAGAATATATCCTTAAATTTCTAGTATTAATAAGGTAGCTTTTATTCTACTAGTTTCTTATCTATAAGCTCGCTTTCTTATCTACTAAGCTTACTTCCCTTTTTCTTAATTATTTAATTAATTTTGTATAAGCTTGTTATAAAGGTAATAGTATTAAGCTAAACTAAGTTTTAATAGAATCCTACGGCATTAATATAGTAGATATTAACTAGTAGGAGGTCCGCTGGTTTCCTTATAGCTATTTTCTAAACCGTATTTTACAGTCTAGGGTTTATAATTTTTTTTAGCTCCTATTCTATTTTCTGTAGATTATCCCTTTAATCTATTAGTTTAGTATAACGTCTAATATCCCTTATTATTCTTTATAGCTATATAGGGCCTAAGCTCTCTATAGGGGGCTTTTTTAGGTTACTACTAACTTCTTAGGTTTTTAATGCGGGTGGTATAATATAAGTAGTCTGGGGGTGATATAGTATATAGATCTGTTGCAAATTAAGCTATATATCTTTTTTAAAGGCCTAGTCCCTACGTATAGTATTAGCCTAGTAAATAGTATTAATCTAAGGCTATATAAGGTTTTCTATTATAATGCTAATTTCTTTTATAAAGGAAAGGGTTAGGGGTAAGGTTTTAGGCTAAATAAGCCGTCTATTTTATATATTAAGCTATAAGCCTAAATAAGCTAGCTATTTTCGCCCTAAGATTATATTATAGCTACCTAGGTCTATAATAAGAAAGGGGATATTATATTACCTTTATCCATTAACACGGAGGTAAATCTATAAGATAGTTATAATAGGTAGCCCTATCCGCCCATTATACCCATAAATAGGAATTAATTTAGGTAGTTCTTTAATAGGTACATTTAGAAAGTTAGCCAGCTTTATAGCATATTAGGTATCTATTAAGGTAAAGGTATTTACTCTAGAGTTAGCTAAAGTAGAGGTTAAAACTTAGTATTTATTACCGAATAAAGTATAAGGGATAGTGTAGCTTTTTCTACTAACTAGCTAACTTAAATTAACATCTAATATATTAATCCCTTTTAACCCTAAAAAGGAGTCTTCCTTTAGGGTTTTTCTTTTTCTAACTCTATGCTATCCTCCTAGATTAATAGAACCTCGTCTGCTTTTACGCCTATTAAGTAATCCTTTATATAGTAACCTTTTTAACTATAAGAAAAGCAAGCTCCTTAATTACTAAAGGCCTATATACGGGGGTTACTATATATAGGCTAAGCATTTACTAGACCTATAGTAGGACTAGCTATATAGCTATCTGCTAAATTAGCGGCGGGCTATACGGGCGGTACTATAGGGGTTATTAATTATACTAGGGCATTACAGGCCATTTTTATATTACTTATAGTCTAATTTAAAGGGTTTTTACCTTTATACCGTTTAGCGTATACCTTAATTTAGTAAAGGCCCTAGTTAATAGCTAAGCACTAGTTTATAAGTTCCTTTAGCGTCTATATAGTAGTAAAAACTAGTAGTATAGCTCGCTATAGGTCTAGCATTAAATCTTCCTAGGGAATTTAAGCTTAGCCAGTGTTACGGCTCCGTAACGGATCTAGTCAGGGGGCTTACTTAAGCCTTGGCATATGTATATAGACGTGTCCTTTTCCACCTTCTGCTCCTTATCTTAATACCCGGGTCTATAGACATTCCAATTATATAGGCTTGTATACGTTCTAAACGGCGCTCGTGCCTCGATTGACTAAGTCGCTGTGACATTATATTAAGATCCCTTAACCGATTGCAGGCTGTTGTATCCCAGGTCAAAGAAGCCCTATAGCCTAAGGTAGTTAATAGGTAACGGAGCCCTATATACTAGCAGGCAAGGAAGAAAGAAAAGCCTAACTTCTATAATAAAGAAGGTAGGAGACGCATACTCTGAAATAAAGCAGGATTATTATTATTAAAGTCCTATGGTGGCTGGGTATGGAATCCCTATACCGTGCAGGCACCCTCATTAAAGTCCTACACCGTGTAGGCACCCCTTATGTTTATATTTCTCTTCTTTTTTCTTTCTCTTCTCTCTACTAAACGGCCGCCTATGCTATAGGGAAGCACGTGCTGGGTAGTAACCTCTTTCCGACCGTACAAACTCGTTAACCGACCAAGCAACGCGTATATCTGTCAACCAAACGCGTGTGCCTACCTACCTACCTACTAATCGATCGACCGACCGACCGTACGTCTACGGACGCTTGCACCGTACTGCTACCTAAATAGTCCTTTTTGACAGACACTAAGCCACGTATACTATGAGGAACGAAATCGGTTGATACTGAGACTAGTGCTATATACTGGCTGCGATAAACGACCCTAACTGATACTAAGTAATACGAGCTTTGAGGAACGAAATCACTAGGACTACCAACGCTGGCATCACTCTGCTATTGACTACCGATCGTACCAATATGCATACGATCTATATACTAGACAACAGTAGTACCGCTATACCTACTACGACCTAACTATAACTGTGCCGGTACGCCTACAGTCCTACCGACCGTACGATCGTGCCGATACGCCTGCGATCCACAACTTCCGCTTGCATCGTACTGCTACAACAAATAACTGCCCTACCACAGTTGACGAGACAATAATCGTGCCTATACGCCTACGATTACTCAACCAATTAATAGCCCGAGCCCTATATTCGACCTACTATTACAAAACAACTGATAGACGAGCTCTGTGCTTAACTACTATTATTACCGCCGCTAGTACCGTACTACTACCCAAATATAGCTACTCCTGCCTACAGCTAAACCTTAATTCGACTACTACTGCTCCTACCTATAGTACCACAATTAACTCCTACTACTTCTACCTATAGTATTACAAACAATAACTAACACTTGCTACTCCTGCCTATAGCATCTTATTAACTACTACTGCCCCACCTATAGCAAATAACTACAACTATATAAGAGGTAGAAGATAAGCACCTAGGGATAAAGCTTAAGGGCAAGCTTTTTTAAAGGGGGGGGTAATATTACGGCTCTGTAACGGATCTAGTTAGGGGGCTTGCTTAAGCCTTAGTATATATATATAGACGTGTCCTTTTCCACCTTCTACTCCTTATCTTAATACCTAGGTCTATAGATATTCTAATTATATAGGCTTATATACATTCTAAACGGCGCTTATACCTCGATTAACTAAGTCGCTATAACATTATATTAAGATCCCTTAACTAATCGCAGGCTGTTATATCCTAGGTTAAAGAAGCCCTATAGCCTAGGGTAGTTAATAGGTAATAGAGCCCTATATACTAGCAGGTAAGAAAAAAAGGAGAGCCTAACTTCTATAATAAAGAAGGTAGGAAACGCATACTCTAAGATAAAGTAAGATCATTATTATTAAAGTCCTATAGTAGCTAAGTATGGAATCCCTACACTGTGTAGGCACCCTTATTAAAGTCCTACACCATATAGGCACCCCTTATATTTATATTTCTCTTCTTTTTTTTCTTCTCTTTTCTCTACTAAACGGCCGCCTATGCTATGGGGAAGCACGTGCTGGGCAGTAACCTCTTTCCGACCGTATGAACTCGTTAACCGACCGAGCAACGCGTATATCTGTCAACCGAACGCGTATGCCTACCTACCTACCTACCAATCGATCGACCGACCGACCGTACGTCTACGGACGCTTATACCATACTGCTACCTAAATAGTCCTTTTTAATAGATACTAAGCCACGTATACTATAAGGAACGAAATCGGTTAATACTAAGACTAGTGCTATGCACTAGCTGCGATAAACGACCCTAACTAATACTAAGTAATATAAGCTTCGAGGAATAAAATCACTAGGACTACTAACGCTGGCATCACTCTGCTATTAACTACCAATCGTGCCGATATGTATACAATCTATATACTAAACAACAGTAGTACCGCTATACCTACTATGACCTGACTACAACTATGCCGGTACGCCTATAGTCCCACCAACCGTATAATTGTGCCGATACGCCTACGATCCACGACTTCCGCTTGCATTGTACTGCTATAACAAACGATTGCCCTGCCACAGTCGACAAGACAATAATCGTGCCTATACGCCTACAATTACTTGACCAATTAATAGCCCGAGCCCTACGTTTAACCTACTATTATAAGACAACCGATAAACGAGCTCTGTACTTAACCACTATCGTTACCGCCGCTAGTACCGTACTACTACCTAAACATAGCTGCTCCTGCCTGCAGCTAAACCTTAATTTAACTACTACTGCTCCTGCCTATAGTACTACAATTAACTCCTACTACTCCTGCCTGTAGTATTACAAACAATAACTAATACTCGCTGCTCCTGCCTGCAGCATCTTATTAACTACTACTACCCCACCTGTAGCAAATAACTACAACTATATAAGAGGTAGAAGATAAGCACCTAGGGATAAAGCTTAAGGGCAAGCTTTTTTAAAGGGGGGGGTAATATTACGGCTCCGTAACGGATCTAGTTAGGGGGCTCGCTTAAGCCTTAGCATATGTATATAGACGTGTCCTTTTCCACCTTCTGCTCCTTATCTTGATACCTAGGTCTATAGACATTCCAATTATATAGGCTTGCATACGTTCTAAACGGCGCTCGTGCCTCGATTGACTGAGTCGCTATAACAGCCAGCTAGGTGCAGAAAGCGGGTTTAAAAGGCTAAAAAAGTCTCTATCGTTTTTATATTTAGGCCTTTATAATTAAATTAGGCGTTTTATACTTTAAAGGGGTCCTTATAAATAGAAGACAGGTAAATAATTATCTTTTCTTTAAAGAGGAAGGGATTTACTAAGTCCTATATATACTAAGGACGTAGGTGCGTCTATATATCCCTACTAGTACGGCTAAAGACGTAGGCTATTTTAGCTTAAGTAGTAGGGAAGTAGTCCGTATTAACTTTAAGCTTATCCTATAATTAAAGCTTCTAATTATTAAATATAGGATTAGTTTCGTTTATAAGCAATAGGGGGTCTATAACCTTTACAGACTATAATAATGCTAATACTATATATTAGGCTAAAGCCTTAAAGACTATAGTAAGTGTAAGCTTTGCAGTGTAAAGAATTGAATGAGCAACTTGATTCTAAATCTATAGAAATCGAGTGGTCTATATACAAGAAATAGGTGGCAAAGGTTGACGGCGATGCCGACGATGATTTGTAACTGTTACCTAATTGGCCACCAGGTCGCCATTGCCACTCAGTCGGTGATAGGTAATGAATAGGTAATAGAAACAATTGATAGGTAGACATTAAAGACAGGGGTAATACAGTAATGAGACATATGATGGCAAGAGACATATGAGTCAAGAAACGGGTGGTGAGTCATAAGGTAATGCGAACCTCGGTAGTCGGTTACAGTAAGTCTCTAGGTATCTAATAACTCTTTGCTAGGTATAGGGGTTCTCTAGCTTTAAGCAGCTCTTAAAGTTATTTAATTTTAGTATTAGCTGCTATAAGCTCTACCTAGGGGTTTAAGTTAGTTACTATTTTACTATTAGAGGTATTTAAGGGTCCTATAGCTACTTTACCAGCTACTATATTTCTTAGCATTATAGTATAGTTATTAGGGTAACTTTTAATAGGATTCTATAGGGTTTCTAGTCTATGCGTATTCTATAGATCTTATTATTCTTTTCTATTCTTCTAGTTTTGTTATTCTTTAAGTTCTAATAATAGTCTTTAGGTCTACTTCTATGTTCTATTCTTATTTATAGTCTATAAATATTTTTAAGTTCCTTTTTAGGAAGAAGAGGTAGTTAAGCTTTAGATAATATTATTGACTTAGTTAATTAAGGCATAAGTACGGTAAGAGGGACGCGCAAGCCTATATAATTGGTAGTCTATAAATAAAGATCTAAAGCTAGAGAAAAAAAAGGAGACGGAGGGCGGCGCCGCTTAACGTTATATACAATCCTCTAGTTATATAATGGCAACTATCTAGAACTGTATAAAACTGTCTACGACTATTTACAACTGTCTATAACTATCCGCTATAATCTACCAATATTTATTAGCTACAATCTACCAGTTTCTACTAGTGTCGTAATACTAAGAGCGTTATAGTCGCTACTAGAATATATATTATTTGATAATAATCTATTTAAAGACACTTTGGAATTAATTAAAGGCAGGAATAAGATTAGAGTAATCCGCGATATTGTATAGCTTATTGTCCCTCCTACTAAAAATTTTATAATCCGCGGCGCTAAGTATCTAAAGATTCTTAGAGAGATTACTAACGCTAGCTAAAATAACGCTATCCCTTTTTACGGACCGCGTCCGTAGCTAGATTACAGTCTTAGATTTAAGCGAGAAGTATTTAACCAAGAACAGTTATAGAAGCTCCAGCCTTTTATTGGTAATAAACTGGAAGACTGCTTCTATGTTGCGGCTACGTACGATATATACCTTCCATTTCTTACCTACGAGGTAAAATGCGGAGCGTCCGCACTGGATATCGCCGATTGACAAAATGCTTATAATTAGACTGTTGCTTTACAGAATTTAGTAGAGCTTTTTCGACTTATAGGCCGCGAGAAAGAGCTTTATCGAGAAATTAACGGCTTTTTAATCTCTTATAGCGATGTAGACGTACGCATTTAGGGACATTATGCTACTATTAATAAAAGAGACGCCACGTTCTATCGGCACCTAATTAGTAAATTTAGCATTAAGAATACGGAACTGGATTAAGGGAAGAGGTAGACGGCCTATACTTTTATTAACCTAAGGTATAAGTAGTCTATATATTTGGGTTAGGGGGTCCTAGATTTCAAACTTCCGCTAAGCTAGCTTCTAATTGGTTGGGAGGCGGCTTCTAATTAGTTAGAAAAAAACTTATGGGCGATAGGTTATAGTAGAATCTATATAACAAATATTAAAATATTATAAACGTTAAAATATCTTAGTATTACACCTTCCTTTTTATTTATACCTCTATACTACTATAAATATAGCAGATCCTATTACGATTAAATGCAGCAAGTGCTATATCTGTAAGCCCCGCCTTGACTTTATTAAAAACGGCCCTTTAAAGAAGCTTTTAAAGCTATGCCAGTTATATTAGTTAAAGGCGCGTCTTCCCTATATATTACTTCTACTTCTACTTATATTCCTAGGCCTTTAAATATAATTTAAATAAGCGGAGAGCTCTTACAGAGTTAGGTTCTACTACTAAGAATCGTCCTATAAGGCGCTAGTAAACTACTCCACCTAAAAATGATACCAAGAACGCCTTCCTGCCTCGCGGCTAGAACAGTTAAGATATCCCTAAAATGGCTTAATGGCGGAAGATAATTAGGGCAATATAACGGGAGCACCGCATTCTTAATTAGTGGAGTAAAGCTTACTTACCTACTTCTCCGCTATATGCTATAGATAAAGCTCCATATAGTAGAAGAGACACTCTAGACGGCCTAAATGCGTCCTTACCGGAACTAGCTCCTATGCCTACTCTACCGCCAATACCTACCCTACCGCTAATACCTACCCTACCGCCAATACCTACCCTATCGCCAATACCTACCCTACCGCCAATACCTACCCTACCGCCAATACTACCTTCCTTGCGGCAAGCTCCCTCGCGGTAAGCTTCCTCGCGGCAAGCTCCCTCGTAGCAAGCTCCCTCTTAGCAAGCTCCCTCTCGGCAAGCTCCGACTACGGCTATACTACTACCTGTTTTAGCTGTCGATTGGGAGCGAATTAAGAAGTTTAGGAGTATACTACAGGCTAAATATATAGAGACGTGTAGTTATTATAAGGAGTGGTAGTTCTAAATAGGCCCAGCTATAGAGGGTGATAATATAGGTACATATAAAGCCTGTATTAAGGACGCCAATAGTCTTAAAGATCTAACCCTCCCCTTTCTATTTAGTGAAAGTAATGGGCTTAATCCGGGGCCTGTTCCTAACTTCCTACCTATACTTACCGCGGTAGAAAAGCTTCTAATTGCGCGCGTATACGTTTATCTACAAGTTATGCGTATACGCGGCCAGCAATATTACTATACTGGCTACGTCTACTGCTTTAGCTAGAACACACTAAAGACTTAGAGGCAGCTACTATAGCTACCTACTAAACTCGATATACTGGTCGTAAGGCCTATAGTAGTAGATAGTGGCGAATATCTAAGTCGGCGGTTTACTAAACGGTATACTGTAAGGCGCTCTATTATAGTGTAATAGCTTTACTTTCTAAAGGTTAATTATCCTAATTATCGCGACGTTAAAATATGTAGCACTTAGCTTACCAACTTACCCAAAAATGGCTCTATATTAGATTAGCTACCTTATATTAACGAGTTAAAGTCCAATTCTAGTAGTCTAATGGCTTACCCTACTACTTCTATACAACGTCCTCCTGCTATTAGTCCTTTGCCTACCGAGCTTAGTAGTAATATACTAGACGGCGAATTTAATAATAACGTATTAGATACTTTAGTTCCTAATCTAGTACCTAACCTTAGTGAATTAGAGCTTTTAGGTCGCGAGGTTTAATACTAATAAGACCTATAAGCGGGCCTAAAGGTTCCTACTGTGCGATAGACACCTCTCTCTAAGCGATTAGCTAATTTTATTCTGCGCGGCGCCTTTCCTACTCTATTTCCTTATAGTAAAGCCGATTTTAATATACTATAAAGCCGTACGGTTACCCTGGCTGCGTACGCCAAGTATATGCTTAAGTATTAGGACGGTCGGTTTAGCCGCCACCCCTTATTTCGCTACTATATATTTAATCGGATTATAAGAAAGTAAGCCCTTAACACTACCCGCTTTCTTTACGGCCGATTAAATAAGAATAGTCTATTTTTAGAAGAGCTTAGTAATCTTATAAATAGTAATAGGGGTAGCTAGTTACTAAATAAGATTATACGGCATATATGGAACCTTAGGGGTATTAGACCTTACTAGAGGCAGAAGAGAAATAAGCTTATAGCTTATATGTAACGGAACCTTATAGCAAGTACTACGGTGGGTCCTGTCAATGGGCTAGGTGTGTAGGTGATGCGTAAAGTCAACAACGTAATAACAACTGGTGGAGTGGTTGCCCAACAGATTAACTCCAATTGTATTCTAAGAATTACTATAAGGAAGGAACTATCTAGGTAGGGACTGAGGGTCCTTAAATACATAACCGTACTCCTATAAAATCCTTCTTATA
>Ga0307515_10015247_pt1 | contig 14173 bp, 4 predicted proteins | sample 17_EM_MG_FD_194513 | JGI IMG/M metagenome (GOLD analysis project Ga0307515, IMG submission 194513) | Populus trichocarpa ectomycorrhiza microbial communities from riparian zone in the Pacific Northwest, United States - 17_EM | ecosystem: Host-associated > Plants > Roots > Unclassified | place...
TACTTATCTAGGAAGCCTATAATAGGTTTCCACTACCTTTATAATAGGATAAGTTTATACTCTTTTACTAAATTATATTATATAAGATTAATTTCGGCGCCGCTGTTATATAGTGCTTAGAACTATTATATCTTACCTATAGGGAGTATTATTTCCAGCTTAATAGTAATATAAAAAGTTTCTCCTTTTATATCTTGCCATAGTTATAGCCGGGAAAGGTCTGTAACTAGGGCTTTTCTTTTTTTAGATTATTAGTGCGGTTATCGCCCTGCTTATTTTTCTAATAAAATTTACCTCTAGAGTTTTCTCTTAACTTCTTAAAGTGTTCCTGTAAAGGTGCTAAATAGGTATTAGGTTAACCCTAGAAGTCTTTCCCGTTATTTAAGATTCCTAACTTTAACCCTTTTAAAGTTCTCTTTAAGAACGGCTTTTTTAAAGGTTAGGTCTGCCCTGCGTTACTACTAAAGTGCCTACGCTTTTAGTGATCCTTTAGCTTCCTACTAGAAGAGGTCTGGTTCCTTACTATATCCTTAGCATTTAGAACCGCTTATTTGAAATCCGTATATACGGTAATCCGCGGTAAAGCTTCTACGCGTTTTATTTTATTATAAATTACTAGCTTAATTTTAGCCTAGATAAATCTAATCTTCTCCTTTTTATAGACGCTGCTGTCCTTATTTTTAAAGGGCTCTAGATCTATCTATTAAGTATAAGTTTTTATAAAGTTTATAAACTAGTGGAAGTCTTAACGGTCTAGCTATATACTATTCTAGAATTATTCTGTATTGTTATATTATATAATATACGGATCTTAGGTTTAACCCTTTAGGAAGGTCTATAGCTATAGCCATATTATAATTTACTCTTTATTAAGTTAATTAAGCGCAATCTGGTTTAGTAATTGGTCTTTAATCTTACTAATAATCTAGCATATACGCTCTTTGGTATTATCTCGTATTATTAGCATCTTAAAGAAGTTATCTACCTTACGAACCCAATTATCTAGCTGTTAGGCGTTAGGTCTATAATAAAGTTTTAGACTATTAAAGGCCTTAGCCAGTTAGTTTATATCCTTTTTCTATTTATTACATAGGTGCCTCTCTAAGTCTTCTATACCTCCTTAGGTAGGTACTAGGTAGCCCTTAGGAAGCCCTTAGCCTTAACTAGGTTATAAAAGAATTTGCTTAGCTTAGATTAAACCCTACTAGATATAGATTTACCCTTAGAGGGTTCTAATATATTTATTAGTGGCTTTCTCCTGTATGGCTTCTAAGAGCCTTATAACAGCTTCCTAATATCTATTTTAGAGGAGATTGGTATAGGGCTCTTAACCTTTTAAACTCGGGCCTAAAGAAGCTTCTGCTATAGAGGTAGTATTAGCACTAGTAGCTAGTATGGGTTTCCCAATAAGCCTTAGGTCTTAAGTTAGTGTTTAGGTTTAGTTTTCTAAAGGGGTAAGCCCGCTTAGCTTATAAGCAGTCTATATACCGCTACTATGCTAATTATAGGCCGGTGGTCTTCTAGAAGGGTTCTAGTTAGGTCCCTAGTTAGATATATTAGTATATTTCTCTAGCATTTCTAGCTTAAAGAAAGATCTTAGGGTTGCCTTTAGCGCTTAATCTTTTAATTAGCCTAGGTGGGGCCGGAGGGGTTCCGGTTACTTTCTAGTAGCGTTATAACCGTTATAGAGGGTATCTACGTTTTCCTTAGCGGTGACTATAGGTGTGTAAGAGTCTTTAAGCTTCTAGAGCATCTGGGTATTAGGGCTTATTTGGCTATCTTGCCTAGAGGGTTATATTATTACAATCTCTCGCTATTAGAGGGACCTTTTTACCTTTACGCGACGGCTTTCTATAAGGTATCCGTAAAGTTTCTGTTTAAGTCGTTATAAGATTTTAAGGGAGAATAGTGGTTGTAAATAAAAGATATAAATAAACAATCTAGTCCTTAAAGCTAACTACCCTTCTAAAAAAGAGTAGGAAGGATTTAAATATAAGGGAATCTTATAGATAGGGGGCTATAAGGACACGATTGGAACAGGATATATTAGTAAGAGAGATGAATCCTTATAGAGGTAAGGCCTCTAGGATTGTAGAGACTATATACTACGGGCACGTGCCTCTAGTACGTGACTGGCGACTATCTAAGGGGCGTCTAGGGGTTGTCCTGAGGGCAACCTGAGGTGTCTGTAATAATATCCCTTACAGCTACTTACTGGACCGTATTTTATGGTTTAGGGTTTATACTCTTTTTTAGCTTCTATTCTATCTTCTATAGATTATCTCTCTAATTTATTAGTTTAGTGTAACGTTTAATATCTCTTACTATTCTTTATAGCTATATAGGGCCTAAGCTTTCCATAGGGGGCTTTTTTTTAGGTCACTACTAATTTCCTAGATTTTTAATGCGGGTAGCGTAATATAGGTAGTCTAGGGATAGCGTAGTATATAGATCTGTTGCGGATTAAGCTATATATCTTTCTTAAAGGCCTAGTCCCTACGTATAGTATTAGCCTAGTAAATAGTATTAATCTAGGGCTATATAAGGTTTTCTATTATAATACTAATTTCTTTTATAAAGGGAGGGGTTAGGAGTAGGGTTCTGGGCTAGATAAGCTATCTACTCTATATATTAAGCTATAAGTCTAAAAAAGCTAGCCATTTTCTTCCTAAGATTATATTATAACTTTTAAAGGTCCGTAATAAGGAAGGAGATATTATATTAGCTTCGTCCGTTAATACAAAGATAAATTTACAAAATAGTTGTAATAGGTAGCCCTATCCGTTCGTTATACCTATAAATAGGAATTAGCTTAGGCAGTTCTTTAAAAGGTATATTAAAAAAGTTAGCCGGCTTTACAACGCACTAGGTATCTATTAAGGTAAAGGTATTTATTTTAAAGTTAGCTAAAGTAAAGGTTAAAACTTAATATTTATTACGGAATAAAGTATAAGGGATAGTGCAGCTTCTTTCGCTAAATAGCTAACCCAGATTAATATATGACATGTCGATCTCTTTTAACCCTAAAGAGATATTTTTTTAGGGTTTCTCTTTTTCTAACTTCGCACTATTCTCCTAGATTAATAGAACTTTATCCCTTTTTATATTTATTAGGCAGTTTTTTATAATATAGCTATATAAGATCTATAGGCATAAGCTATAAGGTTTACTTAAATTAGTTTCCCCTACTAGTAAGCTATAGCGATATTATACTATAGACTTTATTATAGATCTCTTACTATCTAAAAACGGCTAAGAATAAATATATAATTCGGTCCTTATACTTATTAACAGGTTTTTAAAGTACGTTTAATATCTTCCTGTTAATAAGATAATTAATATATAAGCGCTTGCTAGCCTACATTAGCAAATTGTTGGGGTGCCAAGATCCTAGAGGCCTCCTGACAGGATTTTGATTTTCCTGATCGTCCTAATCGTCCTGACAGGCTCCTGACAGGAACCTATCATCCTGATGCGTTCCTGACCATCCTAATGCGTTCCTGACAGGAACCTATTATCCTGATGCGATCCTGACCATCCTGATGCGATCCTGACAGGACCCTCTGATCCTGATGCATTCCTGACAGGAACGCCCCCCCCTCTAAGCGACCCCCCCCCTAAAGCGACATCCCCCACAAAGATCTACACGAAGATCTACACGAAGCTCTGCACGAAGCTTTACACGAAGCTCTACACGAAGCTTTGCACGAGGCTCTGCACGAGGCTCTGCACGAAGCTCTGCGTACGGAGGTCTACACGAAGCTCTGCGCAAAGCTCTACACGAAGCGACACACATTACTATCGGGTCCCCGCTATATTCCCGATAGCCCCTATGTAGCCACCTTTTTTTTATCCTTCCTTCCTTACATCCTCCCTACCTAGGGAGGCACCAGAACGGCAGCCAGCAGAGGGCCGTTGCCAGAACCATACGACCATCGCCAGAACTATACGACCATCGTAGAACTAGACGACCGTTACTAGAACCAGACGACAACTGTTCGAATAACCAGCCAGCAAATACTACCAACGATTCGATCGATCGAATTAAACTAGAGCTTCGATATTGGCCTGTCACTAAATCGAATTAGAGCCTCCTAGGGAGGCACCCCAGACAACCACCGTTCGAATATACAGCTAGAGCCTTTGACCGGGCCGACCCCTCCCCCAAATTAAATCAGACACTGATATACAGGCAGAGAGACAGATAGGCGGATAGGCAGACAGGCAGACAGGCAGACAGGCAGACAGGCAGACAGGCAGACAGGCAGACAGGTAGGCATGAGGCCTAGTTAGGAAATCAGTACACGGCCGGCTGATCATCGGGAATACCGCCAATCAACGATTTGGAGCCTCTGCGAAGGCTTCCCCCTCGATCAATCGCTCGACGCCCGAGCGATCGTCCCCTAGAACGACGCAGGGCTTCTATAACAGACAGACATAGGTAGTAGGCAGGAAGGACAGCCAGTGAACGGCCATAGAGAACGGTTCGAATCAATCAGAGCCTTTGATCGGGCCGACCCCTCCCCCGAATTAAATCAGACACTGACACATAGATAGGCAGGCAGGCAGGTAGGTAGGCAGGTAGGTAGACAGGTATGCAAGCAGGTAGGTAGGCAGGTAGGTAGGCAGGCAGGCAGGCAGGTAGGCAGGCAGGCAGGCAGGCACTAGGCCTAGTCAGGAAATCAGTACACGGCCGGCGGATCATCGGGGACCGCCAATCGACGATTTGGAGCCTCTGCGACACAGGTAGGTAGGAAGGACAATTTGGATTATGCATCCTGTATATAGCATAGGGCTTAAAATCGAACTAATTTTATATTTATTAGCTGGCTGTGAATACAAGAGCATTAATATGCGTAATTTTTAATCTTTAGTTTTAATATTATCCTAATTGTCCTAACAGTACTGATAGTCCTAATTGTCCTGGTGGTCCTGGAGGTCCTGGAGGTACTAGTAGTCTAAGTGGTCCGGGTGGTCCGAGTGGCCTCCTAACAGGCTCCTGATAGGAAGCTGAGTGTGAGTGTCTCTTAGAGATCCTGGCAGCCCTGACAGGAGCTGTTAGGAGCCTATTAGTACTGTTAGGAGGCATAAACAATTTCCTAATATAATTAAGGAGAAATACTTTTTAAAGTAGACTAGCTATACTCTATTATTACTAATAGGGGTAGTATCTTTATAAGCTAATACTAGTCAGATCTATGCTTTTATTTAAAAATAGACTACTATTATAGTATAGCTTTCCATCTATAAGCAGATAGGTAAATAAAACGCTAGAATTAGAAACTAGAGTTTTATCTATAAATATATTTAAACTATTAGTAAGATAATTAGGATAAGCTACTTCTATATATAGAGTATGCTTATAACTTAAAGTAATATATATTATATAAGTATATACTAATATAGATTGCCTATAGTGTCTAACTATTTAGGTTTAATAGTATATGTTATATTATAATATTTAATTACGCTATTGCGGCTCCTATTAGGGTCTATATAGCGGGTCTATATAGCGGGTCTATATAGGTATATATATATATATATATAAGAGGGGAACCGTATCACTCGGGCCGGATAAAACCTCTTCTTCTCTTATTATATAGCCTATATAGCCTCTCTTCTAATTAGTAACTACTAAGTACGAGTAGACATCTCTTTAAGGCGCTATAGAAAAGCCATCTTAATGCGTACTCCTAGGTCTGTCCGGTGGGGTATATAGCTAGGGCCTAAGTTCTATTCCTAGCTGCTCTAGTTATCTAAGTAGGGCGTGGGCTAATAGCCTATAAGGCTAGTAGTGGTATAGAAGGTTCCGTTATTTATATCTACGTTAATATACGCAGCTCTATACCTTACTAAGTTTTATTAAGTTCTATTAAGATATTAACCTCTGCTAAGTTCTATTAGGTTACTAAATTCTATTAAATTCTACTAGGTTACTAAGATTCTGCCAAATTCTATTAGGTTATTAAGACTCTACTAAATTCTATTAGGTTTCCAAAACTCTACCAAATTCTATTAGGTTGCTAAAATTCTACTAGCTTCTATTAGGTTGCTAAATTCTACTAAATTCTACTAGGTTAATAAGTTCTACTAAATTCTGCTAGGTTGCTAGAGTTCTGCCAACTTCTACTAGGTTGCTATCTATAAAATTTTACTATATTCTACTATCCCTATAGTATCTATCCTCCGCCTCTTAAAGTACTTTTTAGCCTTCTCTTTTTACCCTAGCCAGCTCTCTAGCAACTAAAAGGTATAGTAAGAGGTTTATCTATATAAACTAGTCTGTAACTACCTTAGCAGCTTTTAGCTTAGTTAGGAGCTCTTTATATAAGGATATTCTAATATAGTAATATATTTCCGCCCGGCTAGTAGCGTACCTAGGGCAGAACACTACTATATATATTATTAATTATTAGCTATGGCCGCATGGGTAGGCCGAAGTTAGGTGCCCTAGTACTTTTTAATAGTAGAGGTATCTATTAAGCCCTATATACTCGGTTCTAAGTAGCGTATTAATTATACTCTCTACCTTTATAAGCCTCGCGTGGCATTTAAAGACTTCCTTATTCTATAGCTCGGCCTAGGCCGTTATATAGTAGGTAAGCGTGCTTTAGTACTTTTCCTATTCCCTTTTCCACCGCTCCTTAAATACCTCTTATACCCTAGCCCTTTTACTTCTCTTATACTGCGCTTTAGATAAGTCTATTAGCTATATATCTATCCCTAAAATAGCAGCCGCTATCCTCTTAAGCTTATCCCGTCTAGTAGGCCGTATTAGTAGCTTTATTCTAAGCCGGAGTTAGTAGGCTATTATAGCCTATATAGTGTTGCACTCCCTCTTAATATACTCTCTTACTAGTCCTTCTAGCGTCCTCTCTATATAAGCTATAGCTAGCTCTTTAAGGTATATCTAAAGCGGCGGAAACCCCGTCTTATGCTCTAGTACTATTATTAGCATTAATTTATACGCCCCCGCAATAGTATAAAGGCATAGGTTCTATACTACGCCTAGCTAGCGCAGCTTAGTTTTACTTATCTCCTTAAGCTTTATCTACTCTAGTGGCGAGTACTAGGTACTATATCTGTATAAGATTACTAGCCGGACCACGGCGGAGTATATTATCCGCGCCTTTTAGAAGGAGGCACCCTATATAGAGGCCGTAAGCCGGGTTAATACAGCTATTTGGGTAATCGCCTTTATTTTAACAATATTAATATACAGTCCCTATTTAAGCTTTAAGTTAACCTATACCCCTAATATATATAGGTTACTAACTAGGCCTTCCGTAAAGCCCTATATATTAGCTATAGCCTTTATATTAAACTTCTTGTGGCTCCTTATAAAATAGATAAGGTAGTACTTTTTAGGGGCAAACACTACCCTATGCCGGCGTACCTACGCCGTATATACCTTATGCGCCCTTTCTATAGTTCTACAGTTTTCCTCTATAGTCTTACTATACGTTAGTATATTAGAGTTATTAACAAATCCAAATACCGTAGTAGTTCCCCCTTATAGCTCTAGTAGGAGTGTATAGGCAAAAAAGAGGAATAGGATTGGCGATAACGCTAAGCCTTAGGGTATACCGGTGTTCGTTTATATTATTTATACTATATATCCTCTAATTAAGAGCCTCGTTATTTAATCCTTAAGAAAGGACTTTATAAATTATACTATCTAGTGGGGTACGGCTTAGGCCTTTATATTATAGATTATTCTTTTATAGGAGACTCGGTTAAAGGCTCCGGAGATATTAAGGCTAAGTAATAAGGCTACTAGGTTTAGGTTACTCCTCCACACCGTATGTACCTGTTAGGTTAGTAGCTCTAGTACTATCTATATTAAGCGCCCCAGCCTTACTCCTATCTAACTAGCTAGTAGCATACCCATCTCCTCCGCAATTTTAGATAGTTGGCTAGCTACTATTCTCTTAAGTAGCTTCCTAATAGTGTTAAGTAGCGCGATCGGCTAGTAGGCCTTTACCGTAGTATAGGATAGCTTCTGCGGTTTCTAGAGGACTACTATAATAGAGTCTTTAAACGGTTTTAGGTAATGTCTAATTGCTATATAGCTACTAAAGAGTTTAGCCAGCACTAGGGCTAGCTGTTCTCTACACATTTTAAAGAATTAATTAGTAATCTTCTTTAGACCTAGGGCCTTATTAGGGGCAAGCCCCTTTAGGGCTATAATAATATCCTCCTTCTTAACTACTTCCTTTACTATTCGCGGCTCCGGGTATATAACCCCTAGTATATTACTAAGGTCCGCCTCTACCGGCAGCAGGAAGAACTGCTCTATAAGGATAGTAGCCTTCTCCTTATTATTATAGTATAGGGTCTCCTCTCCTAGTCTACTAATAGGAGGAAACTATAGTAGGGCCTTCGGCTTCCCATCTACTATACGCGCCTATTTTACTATCCTCCACATCCCTTTAGGGTTATTTATTAACTTTTTAACGGTCCTCCTCTATAGCTTATTAGCCTCTTATTAGATTGCCCTTTTCTTCTTATTCTATACAACTCTATAGTTAATTTAGTTAGGTACTAATTAAGAGACCTTCTACGCCTAAAAGGCCTATTAGGTTTCCTTTACTACTTCTATACATTCCTCTAACTATGCTTTAAAGGCTTACGGCAAGGGCCGCGCATTAGGTACTGTTTTTACTATAGTATTCTTAATCGCCTAGTGTATAGCCTCTACTAATACGTCTAGTTTATCTCTTATATCGCATGGGAGTCTATATAGGGGCTAGAGTCGGCCCTTTAGCTCGCTCTATACTACCTTCTAATTGGCTTTCTTCTATAGCGGTCTCCTAGGTAAGGGGGGCCCCTCTAGTATCTCTACGTCCACCTCTATAATAATAGGAAAGTAGTCGGACCCTATATGCCAGCGGTCTTATCTTTAACTCTATAGTAGCCTATTAGTAATTTAGGGGGAGGTAAATACTAGGTCTAGCGTGCTCCTTAATATACCCTTTACCCACGTCTCTATGCCCGCCTTAATAGCTAGGCTTAGGCTAGCTACCTCTATAGCGCGGATAAGGTTATCTACTACGTTATCCGCGTATATTACTATTACACCCCCTTAAAAGGGGTGGTGTAGATTAAAATCACCTAACAGTATATATTCTCCTTTAGCCCTTAGCAGCTCCGGTAATATACGGACACTGCTATTTGTCTATTAGGGGTTATAAATATTATAAATCTAGATAGTCCTCTCGCAGCCCTTTAGCTTAATTATATATATATCTGCTAAGTAGTATATAGGCGCCTACTTGTTTATATTAATAGCCTTATTTATATAAAAGCAGACCCTTATATTACCTACTCCCGCGTATACTAGGTAGTAGGATTTTATAATATATATTATATTTCCTTAGTCCCTTCGCTATAGCTCCTAAATAGCTAATATATCCAGCTAGGGGTCCGCCTACTCCACCTCTTATAGGAAGTAAAGTAGTACGCCATTCCTACTGTTATTAGTGTTATACTATATAATTATAAGTGTTTTCCGGTATCCTAATATAAGAGATCTATACTGGCCTCTAAGTTAGCTAAGTCGGTACCCTTTAGCGTCCGTTTACTTCCTTATAACGCAGTTTTAGAGCCTCTAGATACCTCTCTCCAGATCTAGGCTTCTACTTCCCCCTCTATATTAAACTCTATATTTAGTTAAGGCTCCTAGGTTACTGGGATTTAAATTAGGGCGTGTATACTACCATATAGTGCTATTTAAAGTGTTAATTAAAGGGTCCTCTAGCCTATTTCTTTTCTAGAATAATTAAAAGTCCGCGGCCGGCCGACCTTTTGGGGGGCTTCCTCTGCCTATATAGAGCTCTCTTACGTAACTATCTCCTTTAGCTTCCTTTTCTTAGCTCGTTATAAGGCCTCCTTAGTAGTAATCTCGTACTATAATTGTAATTGCTGTCCGCTTATAGGTGCCTTATAGGTGCCTACGTAGTATATTAGCGTATAGGCCCTAATTACTACAGCCTTCTCCTACTATGTCTGCTTAACACTATACGCCCCGTTCCATGCCTTATAGTCTACTTTATAGTTAATACACTTTTTAGGTGGATCTCCTATACATTCGCTAGTATTATATTACCTAGCGCAGCGTCCGCATCTAGCTTCTCGCCTATAACTCTTGGCTATATAATTAAAGCCTTAGCATTTAAAGCACTGTGTTACTAGAAACGTTATCTCATACCTTATAACTAGGTAGTAGTCTCCTCCTAGGAAGAGGCCCCGATTAAATAGCGCATTTACTAACTCTTCTAACTGTATACCTATAATAAGTAACAATTTAACCTTTTATCCCGTTCGGACTCTTCCTAGCCTTTTCTACACTAGCCTTTCTACTATAAGTCCCGCTATAGTACAGTTCTACTTTATTATATCTTCTATTATCTACTTGGCCTTTAGGCCTTAGATAGCAAGGCTTATAGGTACCGCGTAGACCTCTACTAGTACTAGCGGAACAGCTAGTGTAGCAGAGCGTCTAAGGACCTTCGTCCACTCTGTTTCTTATAGCAACCTATCTTTTACATCTTTATCCGTAATATACGCCCTAACGTTACCGCTTTATAGCTTCTTTACGGCCTATATCCTATAGGTGTCTAGGGGTCCTACGGCCTAGAGTTTATATACCAGGGCTTAGCTATTCTACTTTAAGGTTTCCTTACAGTCAGCGGCGTCGCCTATACGGATTATAATCTTATATATATTTATAAGTTTATAGGCAACTTATCTTATAGCTTAGGGCATTATAGGTATAGTGGCAGCAACGTATGCGTACAACAGCGGGCCTATAGACGTCGGTCCACTCTTCGTAGCTGTTAGCAACTCAGTCAATCAAGGCACGAGCACGGCAAGAGGGACGCGCAAGCCTGTACAATTGGTAGTCTATAAACGAGGATCTAAAGCTAGAGAAAGGAAAGGAGAAGAAGAGCAGCGCCGGTCGAAGTAGGGTTCTTTTATACGGTCCTCTAGTCACATAACCGCGAAGTTCTGCCAAGTTCTACCAACCAAGTTCTGCCAAGTTCTGCCAGTGCCGTAACATTACCCCCCCCTCCGCAAAAGCCTGTCCTCAGGCTTTATAGTCCATATTATACTTATAGGGCGTTCTTATCTTTATATTCTTCCGGTAGCTTGTCGTCTTCGCTATACCAGCACTCTATCCACTCGTCTAGGTACTTTAGGGGTCCTAGTTTATTAGGGTAGCGGTTATAGAATTCTTAAAGCTTATAGGGACTGCCAATAAAGTTCCATACAGGGTACCAGGTAGGATCTAGGTCATAGCCTTTCCAACTAACGCGGTACTTTAGCGTTTTCCTTACTAGTTTACAGGCCAGTACTTCTTCAATTTCCTATTCGTTGTCGCCATTAACTTAAATTAGTAGGGGAGGTTCGTTCTTTTATCTAGGTAATGGGTTGTTCGCAGCTTTCCGTAGCTTATCCAGCGAGAAAATGGGGTAAACCTTAATCGAATCCGGGAGCTTTACTTTATACGAGTTACCTATCTTCTTAAGGACCTTATACGGTCCCGCCATCTAATAATCTAGCTTACGGCTAGGCCGTTCCGTCTTCCAGTTCTTTATTATAACCCAGACCATATTGCCTACGGTAAAGTCAGGTTCGCGCCTATACTTATTTGCCTGCTGTTCTATTAATTTCTAGGCCTTTTCTAGATTTATACGGGCTACCGTCTAGGCTTCTTCTAAGCGCTTAGCGTACTGCTAGGCTTCCTTATAAGACAGTTTCTCGCGTACAGTCCATAGTCCTTCTGGTCTATCCCAGTCAAAGCTTATTCAGGGTAAATACCCTATTTCTAGTTAGATAGGTGCAAATCCCGTAAAGTCATAGGGTAGGGTCGCCTGGGCGTAGTCCATTAGGGGTAGCAGTTCGCCCTAGTTGTCCTAGAAGTAGTTAATAAAAGGCCAGAGTCTCTAATCTAAATATTAATTCACAATCTCCGTCTAGCCGTCTGTCTGGGGGTAGTATGCTATAAAGAGCTTTAACCTAATACCTAGGATCCAGGTAAACTCGTTCCAGAAGGCCGATATAAATTGCGGGCTGTAATCGGATATAATAGTATCTGGTAGTCCATAAATGCAGTAGACGTAGTAGATATATAGTCAGGCCGCCTCCTTGGCATCAATATTTTTATAACAGGGAATTAAGAACGGGCGCTTGCCAAAGCGGTTAACTAGAATTATAACCATATTATATCCGTCGCGGTCTATAGGTAGCTTATAGAAGTCTATAGAGATATACTACTAGGGGCGGTCGGGTATCGGGAGAGGTTTCAATAGTCCTAGGGTCTTATCTCGTGGAATTATAGATCTACGGCAGCTATCGCAGTTCCGTACATAACGGTCAATATCTATAACCATTCCGGGCCAGTAGTAGCGGTCACCAATAATCTTACAGGTCTTATTTTTTTTAGGGTGGGCCGTAGAGACCTAGGCATAAGCTTCGGCAATAAGCCAAGTCCGTAAGTTCTATTCCTTAGCTACTACTAGCCGTTCCTAGTACTTAAGTAGTCCGTTTTTGAGGGACTATAGGCTAGTAACATTCTTTACCTTTTTACGGTATTCCTATAAAGAGGGGGTCGTTCGGTTGGCCTATAGTAGTTTATTAATAAGGTCAAGTTTAAAGGAGTTAATAGGACATATCTTAGCGCCTAAGGAGTCCGTGCTTAGTTCTACCCATATCTAGGGGTTAAGGTGTTCTAGTTGTAGTAGCGTCTAGGTCTGTAGTAAGATCTTTACAGCCGTCTAGTTATCTAGGTCTTACTTACGCCTTATAAGAGCGTCCGCACGGTTTATAGCGCCTAGTCTATATATAATTAAGAAGTTAAACTAAGATAGGGTATCCGCCTAGCGTGCCTACCAGGCCGTTAGGGCCTTAGTTATCATAAAGTATTCTAGGGCCTTATAATCTAAAACTACCTTAATCGGCTCAGGGGTCCCCTCTAGCTATACACGCCAGTGCTAAAAGCTAGAGATAATAGCCAGCATTTCTTTATCATAGATATAGTAATTTAGCTCAGCATCTATTATAGTCTTTAAATAGTATATAATAGGGTGCCACTCTCCGTCCGGTTGCTTCTGGGAAAAAACACCAGCTATCGCGCCGTCTAAGGTATCAGTTTCTAGCATTAAGGGCCGTTCTGGGTCAAAATGGGCAAGTAGGGGAGCCGATACCAGCCGTTTCTTAAGCTTATTAAAGGCCTGCCTACATATAGCGTTAAAGTAGAAGGGCTGGTCTTTTCTAGTAAGACGGTTAAGAGGCCGGGCGATCCTGCTATAGTTCTTAATAAAGCGTCAGTAGAAGTTATAAAACCCTAAAAAGGATTATACCCCCTTTACGGTCCGTGGGGGTGCCCACTAGTTAATTGCGGCCGTCTTCTCTAGGTCGGTTTTAATTCCGTCCATACTAATAATAAAACCTAGGTACTTTATACGCTTAACACTAAACTCCAACTTCTTAATATTGACCTAGAGGCCAGCCTCGCAAAGCCGTTGTAGGACTTTATAGATATGCTCCTCGTGTTTTAGCTCGTTCTTAGAGTAAATCATAATATCATCTAAATAGGCCGTACAGAAATCGTTAAGGTAGTTAAAGAGTACATTATTTATATACCGCTGGTACGTAGCTAGTCCGTTAATTAGTCCAAAAGGGAGCACTTTACATTTATATGTTCCGTAACGGGTCCGAAACGTAGTAAGATCTTTAGACCTAGGGTCCATCCTAATTTAATAGAAGGCCTAGCGGATATTAAGCTTTATAAAGACTTTAGCTCTACTTATTTAGGCCAAAGTCTCATTAAGTAGGGGCAGCGAATAGCGGTCCTTATGGGTTATATTGTTTAGCTTACGGTAGTTAATATAGAAGCGGAGTCCTCCATTTAGCTTTTTAATAAAGAGAATAGGTGAGGCGAAAGGGGCTTAGCTAGGCTCAATAAAGCCCTTATTTAGGTTATTAATAAGATACTGCTTTATGGCCTATAATTTAGTAATAGACTGCTTATAGAGGGGGCTAAAGCTAAGAGTATTTCCCTTGCCCTGCTTAATCTTAATCTTATAGTTATATAATTGGTACGGTGGAAGTATATTAGACGCTGCTTTAGAGAATATATCCTTAAATTTCTGGTGTTAATAGGGCAGCT
>Ga0307515_10015248_pt1 | contig 14172 bp, 12 predicted proteins | sample 17_EM_MG_FD_194513 | JGI IMG/M metagenome (GOLD analysis project Ga0307515, IMG submission 194513) | Populus trichocarpa ectomycorrhiza microbial communities from riparian zone in the Pacific Northwest, United States - 17_EM | ecosystem: Host-associated > Plants > Roots > Unclassified | place...
TACAGCAAGAGTGACAAGGGGATGGCATATGCAGGGGCAGGAGGAAGAATAGATTGAGCGGTTCGCTCGGAGTGTATACTAGTAATTTTGTGGAAGGAAATAGCATTGTGAACTTGGTACACCGGTTGACCACTTTGCCAGTAGGTTGACCCATACACCAAATCTTCCCGTTGGCCAATAGGTTAACCTGTATACCAAAAGGTCGACCGCTTTGCCAATCGGTTGACCTGTTGGCCAACGGGAAAATTTGGCGTATGGGTCGGAACATATCTATTACAACAACTCCTAATCCAAATCTGCCAATACCTGTACCAATTGACAGCCACCAAGGCATATATACTCTGATATCATTATTAGAAAATTTGATTTACAATTCGTAATAAAACAGTGGAGTCCAAAGAAAGAGACAGAATCTGCCAATTCATGGACTCTCACTCACATTTTGAACTTGGTCACAATAGGTCGATTTGACTTGATTTTTGAATGGATATATAAGCCTTGCAGTATGGTAGGTAACTACAATGGCTACATATGGGTTCATAAATCATGCCATGTAGCTTATATTTGTGTGATGAATGTTCTGATTATTGGAATCTTGAATTCTGTAGTAGAGATACATTCATGATCATATATATGGCATGCCAGGAATGCCTTGTACACATGCATGCATACTCAAGTGGCATTGCTAGCTGTGTCTATGATGACTCAGATCTTAAGGATATTATACATTAGTCGATCTGAAGATGCGAAGCCTTATGCCAACAATATTGAACAATATATGCAACACTCCCCTCAGATGCTGCGCATTGTGGAGCGAAACCAACAAACAAACGAACAACTTGTTATAGCCATATGCACTTTCTTGAAATGCTGTATGGCTAGTGCAGATAGAAAGCATGCTTCCACTGCCTGAAGATGGCCCATTATATTCCTGCACCAATTCATATTTCGACAGTGACAAGTTACAAAACCTTCAGTGCAACATTCAATCAACCTCCAGTTGACCTCCCATAATCATAAATCCATTGATTTGGGGAACTTCATCAGCTGATCTTTGATATGTATGTTGAGGACTACATCTGCAAAATTTTTATATTTTTGCGCATAGTGGTAGTAAACTCTGTATTGTCATTGCAGATTCCAACTGGTGGGATAACACATGTCGATGTATTTAGTTCGAGCTTTGATCATTACTGCTAGGGCAAGAATGGGGTCCTTAAGATTGTCACTGACTTTTAACATGTGTGGTGAGTGATTCTGAGATTTATGAATATCCATTTGCAATTGGCATAACCATAGCCCTTCTATGTAGGCTGCCAGGAAGGTGATGATTTCTGATTCAACAGTTAACATTGCGATCAATCTTTGCCTTTGAGACTTCCACACAACAGATGGATTATTACGGACAAACCGATGGCCCCTCAGACATCTGCGGTCTGCGCAGTCATTGCCGCAATTGGATTCGAAGCACCCTACATCACGGACTATTAGTGATGGTTCCAGATAGTTGCTTAAGGTCAGAGTTCAGGTCGGAACTGACATGGGCACAGATTGGTGATCTCGGTCGGTGATCCAACTGAACCTTCAATTTGGTTACAGCTGGATGTGATTCCAGGAACCCATCCTACTGGGGCAGGGTGTCCGTTGGTTGTCCAGTGGGTTCATCTGTAGATACATATATTGCTCTTGTTTTTGCAATTTGATAACAGTAGCTTATCAAAATCACATAATCAACATCCAGTAATCCCTGTTGCATGTTTTGCAGTTTGCGATATCTATGATGTTGGAATCCTTGTTTTTCCTTTTACAAGTTGTATTTCTGCCTATAAAGGCAGTCAAAAGTTCGGTTATGAGTTCAAATATCTGTGTAATGCCATCATTATCAAATGTGCAAGACCAATAATTCCTGACGCTCTGATGATGCTAATTTTCATCATGGGGTAATGATGATATCATGCACTGTATGTCATAAACAAGACACCATTGCATTGTATATGAATTAGTGCGACAAAGTGACACTTCAATTGACCAAGTTGCAAGCTCAGAAATCATTGGGGCTCCATTGACAGTAATTTCCAAGATTGTGCAGAGACGGTATCGCATTGGCTTATAGGCTCCAATCTTAGCCAAACCCTCATTAATAGATGGGTTTGAGAAGTAGTGTTGGGAACAGTTGCGAATGGTCACTTCAGGTAAGGGTTTGGGCCCACACCGAACCATTCGCAAATTGGCGGTCCGGGTGGTCAATGAACCTAAACCACCAATACGAGTAAGGTTTGATGGTGAACTCCGAAGCTATCGGAACTGGGCGCATTATCAGCAGGTCCATCTATAGATTCATATGAAGCTTTTGTTTTTGCAGTGTGTGAATAGTATCTTATCAAACTCGTGTTTTCAATAACCAATAGTACGTTTTTGCATACTTTTCACCTGGCATTATCTATTGACTTGGTATCAGCGTTTTACGTTTGATATATGGTATATTTGCCTATCAGAGCGGTGAATAGTTCTGAAATGAATGCGACGATCCACGCGATCCTTTTATTTCCAAATATGCTACAACATAAGCTGTTGACATCCCATTGACGCTTATTTTCAGGATGTGGCAGAGAGCATTCTGCTGTTGTTTTTGCCAGTAAAGGGTTCCAATATTGGATAAATGGATGTCTGTAACCACTGGGAACATAAATTACCCAAGATGCAAAGCTAAAAATCATTGACGCTCCATTGAGGCTTATTTGCAGGATGTGGCAGGAAGGATGTCGCGGTTGTTTATGCCTGTAACAGCTGCCAATATCTGATAAATGGATGTTTGGAACCAATTGGAACATAAATTTCCCAAGATGTGAAACTAAAAATCATTGTCACTCCATTAGAGATCATTCTCAGAGTGGGGTGGTGACCGTATTGCTGCCTCTTTGCACTATAAAAGCTGGCAACATTGCAGTTATACATCACAGCGACCCAATCACTACAGATTTACCGTACTTACAAAACCACACATTGTTAACACTCCATTCCCGCGCATGTTGATGTATTGTCCATTCAACATCTGCTGCCATTGATAATAGTTTTCGTCATGATTTGACCATCTTGGTAGTCTGTCTGGACAATTGAAACCTGCCCCTGTGGCAAAGCCAAGCGCAGGTACATTCTTGCACTGTCCACTCTCACACAACTAAAATCTATGTATTTTGCGAAAAGCTACATTACCCCTGGTATACATCTGATTACCAACCGATATTGACATGCTACTGCTCACCATTCACCCATGATATATCTCTAACTGCAACTCTCAGTCAAGTTACATAAAGAAGCTGGTGAAACTTTGACGCATTCTGTCCTACTTTTTCTTCACACCATGATTCCTCCTCTTCTTGATTCCATTGATCTTCACCAACACCTTTTCAGCCCATTTATTTGATTTCTGTGTAGGCCGAATCAATCCAGGAACATTTGGTGCAGCGCTCACATCACGCTCCCATGGGCATTCCGTATCCTCAATGCCTTGCCTTGCTCAATATTGCATTCAACATCTACTGTGCAATCATCTTTGGTGTCATTTGAATTATCCAAGTCGTCATTCCAGTCAAGCCAATCTTTGGGGTCTGAAATGCTCTCAGGCAGGCATTCCTCATCACTTCAAAGTGTATGACAATTGATTCTTCGGCTTTGGCAAATATTGAATTTTTGAGTTTGTCTTCCAGGGAGGTCCATTACACGTGAGCTCGTTGCAAAGGAGATGTTTCTGACAATTTAAATGCAGCTACACCATCGTGTTGAAAGAGTGACCAGAATGCTTTGACGATCCCTTCTGTATCCTAAATATACTCAACGGCGGTCATCTGGTTGTTCTGAGCACAAAATTCCTTCTTGGTAGCACGTAGGTTTTGGCAGCTCTGCCACATCTCCAACAAGTTGCGAACCTTGGCCATTGTGGGTAATTTCCATTCCTCCTCATCTTTCTTGATTTCGAAGTCATTTTCTGTATTCGTTGTATGCAATTCAGGGTCAGCGCCTGCCAAAAGCCCGTTATTGGCTTGTGCAATGTGCCTTACAATGACTTTTTCATGAACGGTCTCGCCTGTGGTTTCTGACTGCCTCCTGCCGATCACATCTCTGCCAATGGAAAAACTGGCCTCCACTCCGACACCAGGTGGTATGATAGAGAATGTGTTGTGTGCCACATTGGAGTAATCGGCGTACTTTGAGTGCGTTTCCCCCTGTTGACGCCACCAATCAGTTATATCTGATATTGAAAATGTATTGCTAATCTCTATTGGGTCAGAGTGGTAATCATTGAGATTTGGATTAGTTTTCCTCCAGTTCTTTTGTATTTCAGGTGGCCAATACAAATAGTACCTGGCAGTGGTCAATAATTGTGGTACGCAATGGCTTTGTCCAGGTGTCATCTCAGCTAAATCTTTAGACTTCAGGTATTCTTTATCATCGCGGGAAACATCATATGGATCAAAGAGTGATTAACTTCATCCTGAAGCCTTGGCAGAGGGGACGAAATTACTACGCGGAATGCTGATGGGTATAATGAATGGCACCCATCGATGTTTGGCATACTATTCATTCTCCAGATACTTCAGAAATGCCTCTGGGTATGGGGTAGTATAGGATGTCTCGCCGTCAGGATCAATATCCATTCCATTGTCCCACTTGCTAACTTGTTGCAACTACCTGAAAGGATCGAGGATATGTGCTGAAATGAGAACCATACGTGTTGATGGAGTCACTTCAGCACAATATTTGGACAGCTTCTGTCAAGCTAACTTCATGGCAAAAAAGAAGTTTTCCTTCCACCGAGCCTTCTTTTGAGGCAAAGTTTGTATTATGCCATCCATGTGATCAAACATGTCATTGTATATTGTGATAAAGTGATGCAATCTGACTGTATGCCTCTTCAATATCCACAGTATCCAATAATAGAATCCGCTGAAATCTTCCACAACATATGTGACAATCGTCCATTCGTCCTGTGTTGTGAGGAGTGGCTGGAACTCACCGTATTGTGCATTTTGGAACAACACTTGGGTGAATTCTCATAATCAGTCGGCTCGCTCAAGCAACTCGAGTGTTGAGTTCCAACATGTCTTCACATCCAAAATCGGTATTACTCGAATGCGGACTTTCGCTCTTGGACAGTCATTGAACTCGTTTCAACTACGTTGTGTTACAGTATTCAATACAGCAAGCATTCACAGCTGTAGGAAGGTCAGTTTCAGGACTTTCAAAATATCGTGAAGCACGTACATTCTCAATTATCCTTGCTAAACATGGTTACACAGCCAACACCTTATTGATTCTGGCATTGCCCTCTTTTCGAAGTCTTTGACTCTTCCCATTATCTATGCTGTCATTCTCTCCTGATTGCTGATTGCTCTCATGGGCCTCTCAAGACAAGGTGCGGCCTTTTCCCCCGAGACTGCTCATGAAGGCAACTAAAGTTTGCTGTATTACATACGCCATGTATCCCAAGTGGTTCCTCAATGCAGGCCACTCGATTCGGGAGTCCTCAACTATTCATTACAGCACACTTGTCATCGAGTGCTTCGAGAAAACACTGTCGGTTGTACTTCCAAGCAACTGGCCGTCGGTAAGTTCGATTCCATCAAGAACTTCCTTCAATTGTGTGGCTAGCCTTGGTCCAGTGTGTGGGCCCTTGCCCTATCATGCTGAATTAGCTTTCAAAAGGGGAAAGGAACAAGTGATCTACCTTATCCAACGCGCGTTGTAATTCACGCAATGTCCAATTTCGATCAATATAGTCATCAATACCCGAGGTTATGGCGACTGTATTAAGTGATGTCCATCCGTCCAATGATGGACTATCTTGAATTCGTGATGGCAATTGCTTCCTAATTTAATGCACGTTCAGTGAATATTCCCTCCGGCCAATGTTACTAAGTGTTATGGCCACCAGCAACACCAGGTCACTGCGCAATGCTTTATATGACAATCATAGCTCTGGATTTGATATAGCATTGCAGGGACTAAAGGCCGAAAAAAATCACAACATCAAGTAGTAACTCCCCGTGTGTTGGTAAAATTCAAAGGTTTCAAAGTCCTTAGCTGTCAGTTTCAAACGTTTTGCCTGTCATTTTAATCAATACGGATTATGCTGGATGTTAAATACGAATTTCCTCTGCACACTTTCAATTGTAATTCATTGACTTCCTTCCCTCTGCTGGATCGCCAAAGCTATTTGAACGACTGTTGACGTAGTCAATTCAGAATCTTCTGACTCTGTGAACTGATTTAACATTGCAATGTGAGCTGTTGCCAGCAAGAGTTTCCCCATTGAAGTAGTCCCATGTACTGATGGATGGCGAAGACCTTGATGACCAACGGTACATATGATTCTAGGTCTGCCAGTCTCCCAAATTCCACAGTGAAAATAAAATTGCCATGAAGTCGCATGTCTAGAGTTATTCGAAGCAATCGGCAGTTTCGAGGCTACATTCATTGATTCCCACCAATTATTGAAAATGTTTTGAAAACTAAGGTTTCTCAAATCTCAAATAAAGACAAGTTCAGTTGTAGATGATCTCACAACCTCTAACAATTATGTATTTGTAGATTTCCAATGTGACAGGGTGGTAGGAATTAGATATCTACGTAATCTAACTCGAGAGACTGCGAAAAGTCATCTTACAGCACATCAGAATGCTGGTTCTTACATATTGACTCTAGAGAGACAAGTTTACAAATCAGATCTGTGAGAGATTGCATGCATATTTGTGAAGTTGTATACAAGGACAGATTACAAAGACTGACTGCACAAAATTCCATTTAGGAACAGCGTACTGCCTTTCATTGCTGTGTAGCCTGCTGAGCCTCCACCAAAATTTTTGACCCTCGGTGGGCACTCAATTGTAGAAGGCGGACACAGTAACGTCTGTAGGGTTGTTGCAGATAATGGCTGCCAATAGGTGGATTGTGGGTTAGCTGCGTTCTCTTGGCCTTGCAGTATCCAAGATAGATGATCAAAACCCGTTCGCACTCCATTAACGCTCTGTTGATGCTGATTTTAGGACACAGTAACCATGTTGTCACAAGCATTTTGACCCAGAGAGGATGCTGACTGTACCATTATCAATGAAAGTTGTCACACAGCCCTATAATTTTCGAAAATGGGAGACCTAAAATTATTGACCCTCAGGTGACAATCATTTTTAGGGGATAATTACGATGACATCGAAAGCATTTTTGCCTACAAAGGCGGCCCATAGTTCGATTATGGAATTATTTTTTGGCAAATCCCAGTTATTGTCTAAGATAGAAGACCTCAAATTGTTGACCCTCCATAGACACTCATATTTAGGACACTGCACCGATGTTGTCGCAATGATTCTTGCCTGGAAAGACAGCCAATTGTTTCATTAGGGGTAAATGTCGCCGCACAGCCCTTGCATTTTGCAAAATGGAAGGCCATTAGTCATTGACGCTCCAGTGACACTCATTTTTAGGACATAGTAACATTGTAATCGCTAACATTTGTGGGGAGAAAGGCGGCCAACAGTTCGATTAAGAGTTAATCACATCGCTCAGCCCATAGGTTTTTCCAAAATCCAATGCTAATAATTGTTGATGCTCTGTGGACGCTTACATCAATCACAGCAAAACAGCCTTCGTACACATAATTATTGTACGCCACAAATCATATACCAATCATTGACATTGAATATTGCATTTGTATGTATTATTGTTTGCATCCACGAGCTTTGTTACCTGTCAATGTCCAATGAACCTCTATCCACAGTATGTGTGTGAGAGCGGACATGGCCTTATAACATTCCTGCGCTTTTGGCCAGCAATTCATGGCATGTAGATCATATCGCTAGTTGTTGGTACATATATCTCGACCTCCTGATCTGTCCTCATCCAGCTACTTACCTTCGATTTCCATGACGTACAATAAGCACTTTCAAACTTCGCATCCATGTGCACCTGGTTGGTGCGGAGAGTTGTGCAGTTGGATATATCGGTGAATACAGCATGACCGTCGTCATTCAGCCAGAATCCTAGTGAACACTGACCACACTTTCTATGACTTGTATGATATTACTAACCCAAATGTTCTTTTTCAATTTCGTCACTAATATAGCTTTTGCTTTCTATCTTAACAGTAGTCAGCAAATAGTAGTCGCATGTGTTAGCTGTCTTGCAGCATGATTTGGATTCTACGCATTTTGTATGGTGTGTTTGACCCCTGCACCTGTACATATGAATTATCATGTCTTACAATTTGGTCACTGAAATTAAGAAAAAGCTGACACATAGTAAAATTGGTAAACGAATTGCACTTCTCACAGATAGGACATCAACAACAGATATCTGCCTCTCTATTGCTACGCTGATGAAGTGGCCATCACAATGTCTTCATCCCAATCCGATATCCATATGGTGATTAGCTGGCATGGATTTATCAAAGGGTGAAAGCTTACAAGTTTAACAGGCTTGTCATTCTGAATGGGTGATGAATCCAGATCCATGGTGGGTGCAAGGCAGTGTATACCCATGTTTGACTCCAGCTTCCCAGAACATAGCCTCATAGGACTACTTCCTGGGCAAGAAGTCCCTTATGGCATCTGTGATATCCCAGAGACAATGTCAAGACACTCCATTCGGTCTCCAAACGGTGTCGTGGCAGGGGTCACTGCATTCTCCTCCGTGTATAGTTGAATGACTTCGGGAACCGTCATTTCAAATGTGTTATACTTCCTGTCTCTTTCAAAGAAGTAGTCCTCTGTGTTCTCTCATCCCCGTTGGGTCAATTCTTCAAGCGTCATTTGCATCTACCGAAACCTCTGCATGTGCAGCTACCCTGTTTTGTTGATTGTGCCAAACACCAAGCCAGGTTCATCATTTTCGCTGAGCTGGCCCTGCTCTGTCTCTTCATCATCCTCATCTTGCCCATCCTGCCCATCGTTGGAACTTGTGATATCACTTGGTCTGTCTCAGATGGCAACTATCAGTGCATGAAACATTTTTTCAGGCTCATTGGTCATCAATCCCGCATTGTCAGGTGCCTCTGTATTGTCCTGTTCCTGCCTAATCGTTGCCTCCAGATCTTCAACTCACTTTCTTGCGCCAGCAGTCCCTCTCTCGACATGATCCTCAATCCATTGCTCTTTATCTTCATTGCTTAAGATGTGCGTTTCTCGTCTTATCTCAGCCACAAGGTTCTTTTTGGATTTCAAGCTACGCAATTCCCCAAGGGCTCAGACTCATTCTGCTTTGAAGCTGCTCTTTCCTTCGTTCGCTTGATGACGTCATTCAGTGGACTGTTTTGTCAATTTGCTATATTTCCCCACCGGAAGTGGGGAAAAGTTCTTTTTCGGAGTATTAACCGTGGTGGTCTGCGTTGACATTGTCATTGGGCGAGATGAGGGATGTTGCAAGTTATGGACAGTATGGAAGCAAGCTGCATCTTTGATGTCAAGGTTGGCATGTGTGCTCATCCTGAACAAAGCAAAATGTCCCGCTTGACTGTCAATAAATCAGTAATTGATACGCTAACCATACAACATGACTTGATTGTTGTAATCAGTTTCATGTAGTATCCCAGGGATTATTTGAGACAAACATCAGCAGATGTCTTTTCCCTTGAACAATATCCTATGAATGTTTGACAATTAGGCAATTCCAGCAGTTGTACACGTCAATTTATCACAGGCAACAAACAAACAACCATGGACCGGCTTATTGCACATCGTGGGGTGGTGGGAAACTCCTGCAACTTGCAGCCATCCTCAGCAGGATTCATCTGGAGTATAACAATCGTGTTGGCTGCTACTTATTCCATTCTGACATGAAGCTAACTATATAGTCCTCAGGGCTTCCCACTTCCTCTCATTATGATCTTCATCAGCAAAATGTAAATCGGTCCGGAAGCCACACGCAAACCTCCCAGACTCTCCGGTAGCCTGCACCAGTCCTTCTAAGTACTTGCAGATGCTCCCAGGCCGCCGTGGAGCTTTGCATAGTGCTCTCAGACTCTGCAGGAGCATTCTCAGGTGCTCCTGAAAGCACCTGCAGTTATGGAGGTGCATTCAGGACGCTACGATATTTGACAATTAGGATTGTCAAATTTTGGAGCAGCTGAGACCTCTGCGCAGGTCTGTGGGAGACATCGAGAGCAGCTGAGAGCGCTGGGCAGCTCTGCAGGAGACTTGGTGCCGTATTCTCACAGCAGTGGTCCTGAGGGTTCCATAAGCACAAGGCATTTCGTCTATCGTATTCATCTTTGTTACAGTCACAAGATTCACTACCTCATAATATGGCATGGATTATTTAAGTATCCCTATATATTTACATACGGTCAATCAGGCCACAGATGGTAGTCGAGAATAATCGGAGGAGCACCTGGAGACGCCCATTGTGAGATCCTAGAGATGCATCACTTGGAGGCCGTTGTGGTGAAATGACGGAGCTAGATGGCAGAGAGTCCACCATCAACATTCCACCACACCTCTCGTTACATCCAAACGTAATTCGTGAGAAAGAGCGGTTCTAGCTCGAGGAGCATAGGAAGCAGGTGAGAAGATACAATACTACCCGGCCATGAGGATCCACGAAATCTTGCAACGAGCGAGTGAGACCAAAAGTTGGAAAAGATAGAGTGTGTATTTTCGTTGTATGATAGGATGAGATGAAAATGAGATGATGTCTATCTACCCCGGGGTCTCCCGAATATATACTCCCCGTTGCTCATTCCACCTCCGTTACCCCTGTATATCCATACACCCGCTGTCGCTCCTTAAGGATGTACTTGGAGGCTGTGATCGAACGAGTTTGGACATGCACTGGGAGGCCGAGATCGAGTGAACACAGAGATGCACTTGGCGGCCATGATCGAGCGAGTTTGGACATGCACTTGGAGGCCAAGATCGAGTGAACTCAGAGATATACTCCGAGGCCGTGATCGAGCCCGTTTGGAGATGCACTTGGAGGCCTAGATTGAGTGAACTCAGAGATGCACTTGGAGGCCGTGATCGAGCGAGTTTGGAGATGCAATTGGAGGCCAGGATCGAGTGAATTCGGAGATATACTCCGAGGCCGTGATCGAGCGATTTTGGAGATGCACTTGGAGACGGTGATCGAGCGAGTTTGGAGATGCAATTGGAGACCGAGATTGAGTGAACTCAGAGATGCACCGGGATGCCGTGATCGACCGAGTTTGGACATGCGCTTGGAGGCCGAGATCGAGTGAACTCGGAGATGCACTCGGAGCCTGTGATCGAGGAAGTTTGGAGATGCACTTGCGGGTTATGTTCGAGCGAGATTGGAGGAGTACTTGGAGGCGGTCAATTTGGGGGGAGGCACGACGGCAGCTGAGACTCTATTCATTGGTTGACTTGTAAATGTGGGAATGTAGAGAGTTGAGTACAACAACATCCGCCGAGGGATGAGAAACTGGCTGGGAGCGGGACACTCTCGATCTTGGGATGATGCTGTACTTGGTGTATGCTGTACTTGGTGTTAACTCATGATCATGGCATGGAGAGATAGAGAGGGATGACTTAACTTCGTGTTCTTAGGTGATGGTAGAGTTAAGCACAAGCAAGAGAGAGATCAGAGGAGATGGGGGAAATCATCATGAGACTCTGAGACTTAAGAGAATTGCTTGTGCGAGTCAATTTACCATCCCCGATACGGCAGGTACGAGTCCTGATCCGCCGTGTAATAACACCGATACAATGTCTTCTAAACCAAATCTGGCAAGTTGCACCCCAGATTTGTCATATCCGCTCGAATCCTCCATATCGTGCTCATCTTCATACCTCATCTGTCTCTTTTTCGTCGACAGCTCTACCATCATTGCAAGAACACAAAGTTAAGGCCTCCCTCTCTACCTCTCCATGCCATCATCATGAGGTATCACCGACTGCAGCACACACCGAGTACAGCTTACACCTAAGATTGTCCGTCGTCCCTTCATTCTCACGAATTTGAGTTGACTCCTGAATGTAGCTTCAGCTTCCGGCGTACCTGCCTACAGATCGACCGCCACCAGCCAGTTCACCATAAGAGCTTCAAAGGTAGAGTCACCTCATCACATTCCCACGGTTTCCAGTTAACTAACTGATGAATAGAGTCGCAGCATCTGGCGCACCTCCCATCGACCGCCACCAGATCGACCACTTCCAAGTACCTCTCCAACCTCGCTCTATCAAACCCTGCAAGTGGATCTCCAAACTCGCTCGGTCACGGCCTCCAAGGGCATGAACAAACTCGCTCAATCACGGCCTCGGAATGTATTTCTAAGTTCACTCCATCTCGGCCTCCAAGTGCATCTCCAAACTCGCTTGATCACAGCCTCTCAGTGCATCTCTTAGTTCACTCAATCTCGGTCTCCACTTGCATCTCCAAACCCGCTCGATCCCGGCCTTCCAGTGCATCTCTAAGTTCAGTCAATCTCGGGCTCCGATTGCATCTCCAAACTCGCTCGATCACGGCCTTCCAGTGCATCTCTGAGTTCACTGAATCTCAGTCGCCCATTGCATCTCCACACTCGCTCGATCCCGGCCTCCCAGTTCATCTCTGAGTTCCCTCAATCTCGGTCTCCGATTGCATCTCCAAACTCGCTGTATCACAGCGTCCCAGTGCATCTCTGAGTTCACTGAATCTCAGTCTCCGATTGCATCTGCAAACTCGCTCAATGATCCCACCAGTCCAGCATTGGACCAGTCCAGACCAGGTCCGTCCAAGTCCAGTCCAATCCAGTCCGAGTAATTTTTGGACCGGGATCGGACCAATCCCCACTTTTTCTGGACCTGGAGTGAACTGGCCTGGACTGATTTTGACCAGTCCAGCACAGTGTCCAGGTTTAGGGTATTTTTTCACTGTATCGGTCTTTTAATGGGGGAAATATATCTCGATGGCACCAAATATATAGACAGAACTGTCATAATTTCACCTAGAGTGGGTATCCAGAGGTGTGCGGTGAATAATGTGAGGATGAGTCATGTTTTCAGTGGTATTTGACTAAGAAACAATGTCGAAATTGCAAGCATGTGCGGACTGGTCCAGACCAAGCCCGTCCAGTCCCAGACTGCCAGTCTTGTGCTCGGTCCAATCCGACCTAACGGTTGGACCGGACCGTACTGAGCCCTTCCCCAGACCGGGTCCGTCCGGACTGGTGGAATCATTGAACTCGCTCGATCACGGCCTCCCAGTGCATCTCTGAGTTCACTCAATTTCGGTCTCGAATTGCATCTCCAGACTGGCTCTGTCACGACCTCGGAGTGTATCTTTGTATTCACACAATCACGTTCTCCAATTGCATCTCTAAACTCGCTCGATAACGTCCTCGGAGTGTATCTCTGAGTTCACTCGATCCTGGCCTCCAAGTGCATCTCTGAACTCGCTCGATCACCGCCTCCAAGTGTATCTCTGAGTTCACTCGATCTCGGCCTCCAAGTACATCTCCAAACTCGCTTGATCACGGCCTCAGAGTGAATCTCTGAGTCCACTCTATTGTCATCTTCAGGCGCACCTCGAATTGCTCTCAAGCACCGCCTGCAGCCAGTCCAGATATACCGTGTGTAGATGGGTAGCTATATAGATACATAGCGACATAGATGAGAATACGAATTGAATACATAAGTTTTAGCAATCGTTGAACAATAAGTAGTCGCTATGATCTCCAGGCGCACCAGCAGCGTTCCCAAAGAAGATGTTATTCCCAGACTGCTCTACAGTGATCCAACGTACTCCCAGGCTTGTGGTCGGCGCTCCCAGGCTTGTAGTCGGCGCTCTCAGGCTTGTCGCCGGCACTCCCAGGTGCTCCTAGGCTTGTGGTCGGCGCTCCCAGGCTTGTCACTGGCGCTCCTAGGTGCTCCTAGGTGCACCTGAAGGCTACTGCATCGGTCTAGTCAGTGTGGTCAACCGTCCCGTCCGACTGCCGGGGACGGTAGGGCCGTCCGAGTTCTTGCCAGGACGGACGGGACGGCGCAAATCCGTCCGTCCCGTCCGAGCGTATAAATGACGGCGTGACGACCGACAACGGCCGGGGACGATAGAATCACCGTCCCCGGGAGACATCCACCGTCCCCGGGCGTCATTGGGCGGTTACAGTTATATTTAGATGAAACCCAAGAATTTCACATATCTAGAACTTTGTAAGGCTAATGGATACGGGCTGACATACGGGCTTAT
>Ga0307515_10015249_pt1 | contig 14171 bp, 2 predicted proteins | sample 17_EM_MG_FD_194513 | JGI IMG/M metagenome (GOLD analysis project Ga0307515, IMG submission 194513) | Populus trichocarpa ectomycorrhiza microbial communities from riparian zone in the Pacific Northwest, United States - 17_EM | ecosystem: Host-associated > Plants > Roots > Unclassified | place...
AGAACTATAAATAATACCATTTCTAACCAACAAACTTGTTATGTCTTGCTAGGGAATTCACGTATGCTAATTCACTGTATTAGACCCACCTTAAGAACTAGGCCCCCTTATTAATAAACTATAGTCCTTAATTACGGCTTATAAAAAACAGAACCTAGAGTAAGCTTAAACTTAAGCTTACTATATAGATCGTTGGTACTTTAGAAGGGAGAATAACTACAATTAATATTGAAACTATAACTAATATTAAAACTAAACTTACAACTAAAACCATAACCGCGACCGCACCCGCCCTTATTTCTCTCTATATTATAAACCACGTTGCTTTATATATAATAAGGAAGGCTGCCGATTATAAAACTATACCTAAGAAGAATAAGAAGAGTCTAAAGCTAAGTTTAGAACTGCTAATAGAGATAAGTTTAGTAAATTTGATAACCGATTTAATAAATGACTTAATTAATATATTATGGACTACGAAGATAACAATATTAACTTAGAAGAAGAGCTTAAGGAAGCTTTTTAAGCACTAACTATTAATACAAATTATAAGGTAACTGATAAGAACTCTTAACTAGATATTAACCACTTCTATACCTCTTTTAGCTAAGTAGAATAGCATAAAGCAACTTTTATAGCTACTACCCTAGCTAATAAAGCCTTTAGCTATTTAGTCACAACTATAGATAATATAACACCTCTTATAACCGACTAGGACCCCTTTACCTATAATGCAACTATATCTACGTCCCGCTATACTGCAGACTACTTTATAGGCATAATAATTAACATAGGAGCATCTAAATGATCTATAGTAGGATATGGCCAATTCCTAGCATTCTAAAGACTTAATACTGGTGTATAACTTAATACCACCATATAAGGTATGGTTAATGTATAATTCGGTATTAGATTAACCTTATTAATTAAATTAACTAAAGTAACTACCCTAATTGGCATAATCGAGTTTTATATTATTAAAGTCAACACCCTATTTTTGCTCTGCCTGGCAGACATGGATTAACTATAAGTGTACTTTAATAACCTAAAAAATATATTAATTACCCCTTAGAGCGAAGTACTAGTTATATATTACTTTGGCCATCTATTCCTCCTTTAAAATATATCCCTATACAACTACTTAACTATATTATTTAATTAAAACCCTTGCTACTTAACTAATATTGAATTGAGACGACTATATCGTCGCTTTGGCTACCCTTTAGTTAAGCGTCTTGCACGAATACTTAAACGCTTAGGGCACGACATTAATAGCAAGACTTTAGACCATCTCACACGTTATTACTACTATTGTTAAAAATATGGAAAGTCGCCTGGTAGATTTAGATTTACCTTATATAATGATATTAATTTTAACTACTTAATCGTGGTTAATATTATGTATATTGATGGCATACCTCTGCTATACATTATTGATAAAGGAACACGATTTTAAGCTGGCAGATAGCTGTAAAGCATTAGCGCTAAGCATACATGGGATATACTATAAATGTGCTAGATCGACACATACCTAGGACCCCCTAATATTATCACACATAATATAGGCAAGAACTTCGTAAGCAAAGAATTTAAATAATACGCTATAATACTCGGAATAGTTATAAAAGGCGTACCTATTAAATCCCACAATTTAGTTAGAATGGTAGAACGTTACTATAGCCCCCTCTGTTGCATATACTATATTATTATTACGGAACTACCGGACATTAATAAAGACATGGCTTTGTAAATGGCTTTTAAAGCAATTAACGACTCCGTAGGCCCTAATAGTCTCATACCTACCTTGTTAGTATTCGGAGCTTACCTATATATAGTGGAATCCGACGTACCCAATCCTACAGTTATAAAACGAGCAGTAGCTCTTAAAAAGGCTATAGAAAAAGTTAAGAAGCTTAGAGCTAAGCGCTAAGTAGCAGATACCCTTAATATGCGCAACGGACCTAAGATAACCGCGATTTATAACCTACCGCTTAACTTACCTATATTAGTATGGAGAGAAGGACCTACAGGCTAACTTAGCTACTGGTCTGGTCCGCATAACCTGCTTAGCATTAAAAATAAGACCTATACTATATAACGTCCCTATAGACCCACTAACTTCCGTAGTATAGTTGTTAAACCATATATAGTAGACCCCAAAATCACAGAAGATATGCAACTAGAAGATAATAATATTAAACTACCTTTACCTTAAACCGAGCCTAAACCTTAACCTTAAACTAAGCCTAGACCTTAACCCGTTAAATATAAAAGAGGTAGACTACGCAAGTACCCTATTAAAGTAAATACCGCAAATATCTTAATTTATCTGCAGGATAAGGATAATAATTAACTTATAAATTCTAATTAGTTTATAGTATTACGCCAGAAGGAGATTAAGGGATTGCTTAAGAAAGGAGTTTTTAAATTAGTTAACCCTAAGGATATACTACAAGGCAATAAAGTATTTAACTCTAGATTTATTAATGAGATTAAGAACCCCGGCACTAATAAAGCCTTTAAGAAGTTAAGACTAGTTGTATAGGCCTATAATGACTTAGAGAAAGACCTCGTACTAACCTAATTACCTATAATTTAACGAGTTAGCTAACGCCTTATTCTTTGCATTATAGCTATAACTTAGAACGATGGTATATATCTTTACTTACGAGACATTTTATAGGCCTATGTATAATTAACTATGAAACTAAACCGAGACTTTTATATTAAAGCACCTCTTAAACTTAGTATAGCACTTAGAGTCTTATAAGGTATAATTTTAAAGGTCGTTAGACCTTTATACGGCATTCTTAAGGTAGGCAATTATTAGTTTAAGACTTACTATAACTACTATATTAAAGAACTAAATATAAGCTAATCTACTTATAACCCCTACCTACTTTACCTTAACAACACTATAAGTTTTGGAATAGTTGGTTTATAGACTAATAACACCCTCCTACTAGCTAACTTAGTTTTTGCAGCTTCAGAATAGGAGAAGATTAAGAAAGCTAAGTTCCTAACTAAAGAACGTGAGTAACTTATACCGGAACACCTAATTAAGTTTAACGGAGGCATTATCTAATAACAGGATTATATAATTACGCTTATATAAGAGCGCCAATGCTAGAACTTAACCCTTATTAATATTAAGGAAGCTACTATAATAACTAGTTCCAGAGGCACTATTTACATAGTACTTACACCTAAGGACTAATATATCGCCTAATGAGTAAAAGGAGCTTATATTGCGTCCGTATGCCAGCCTAAAGCTTCTTTTAATTTATCCTACGCTGCCTAGGTAATTAACCCTAATAAGAAAAACGTAAAACTACTTAATAAGAGAATTTAATAGCAAATTAAGAACTTAATAAGAGGCTTAAGCTTTGTTAAGCTTGATATAAAGACACTTTAACTACTTATATTTACTAATTCCTTATTTACAAATAATAAAGACCTCTTATTATAGATTGGATATATCCTAGTACTAGCAGACTCATTAAATAAGGCGAATATTGTCCACTGGTCCTTAGTTAAGTGTAAGAGAATCACTAGAAGCGTACTAGCCTCCGAATTATATGCTATGGCCTATAGTTTTAACATCGGCGCTGCAATTAAGGCCACAATCGAATTGCAACTTAATATTAGCCTCCCGCTTATTCTTTGCACTAATTCTAAGTTAATTTATAAATGCCTTGTCAAACTAGGAACTATATAAGAGAAGAGACTTATAATTAATGTTATATACCTACGCCAGTTATATAAAAGATACGAAATAGTAGAAGTTAAATAGATTAACGGAGATAGCAACCCTATAGACGCTATAACTAAAAGCAAACCATTATTAGCCCTTAAGCGACTTATTGACACAAACCAAATTAAGTTAAAGACAGTAGAATAGGTAAAACGTACTATGCCAGTGACCTAATTAATCGACGTGTAAACATGGCAAAGAGGGTGTATATAATCTCTATGTCACATAACCGCAATCTGTGGCAATCTGCGGCAACCTATAGCAATTTACCTGCACCTATAACACTACCTAGTACTATTACAACCTATACTATAACAGCAAGGAAGGAAGGAAGGAGAAGTGCGTATATGGATTTTTGAGTTGCACAGTTATAGGATACCAGATCTTTACGTTTTCTAAAGTATTCCTAGTGTAGCTAGAAGTGTTAGATACATCGTAAGGGCGGCTAAGGCGCTAGCGGTAAGCGAGCTAATAGCGATTTTCCATGCCGGGTATAAAAAATCGTAATTAGTTGACAGAGGTTATAAGAGAACACGCGATAAGCCTTACCTCTCGCGACGCGTAGATCTTAGAGAATTAATCATCTATCTACAACACCGTATAGTACATATCATTGTAATATATGTATTCTGCACGTTGTAAAAGTCATACCAACACTTATTAATTAAGATATTATTTATAAGTTTAACTTATATTAGGTGAAACCTAAGTAAATAGTTATATAGCCGTAAGGTATAGGCGACCCTAGAATAACTTAGGGGTGACTTACCCGTAAGGTACGTGCGCTATATATACCTAGGGAAAACCCTTCCTACCTTATATACAGACTCCTCCTTTTCCCTTAAGGATTCGTCTCTGTCTATATAATATACCTATTATTCTATTATTAGACTCCCTATCTATATCTTTACCTTATATTTAAATCCTTACCAATCCCCTTAGGAGGATAGCCGGTTTAATTTTTTTATAATGCCTTTAAAAAGAAAACCGACGCCTATACCTAATGGTAATACACTGGCGATGCGACCGTAGAATGCCTTAGGATCTAGTATAGACGAAACCGCTAAAAGTATACTAGTAGCATTTAAGCCATTTTCTAAAATTTAAAACGATTAAATATCTATAAACGCTAGAAACTAGTTTAACTTATATACCTAGGCTTAATAGGAGCTTAATAAGGTTACTAGCGTTTTACTTAATACCGCTAATATAAAGGAGCTAGATAAGCTAGCTAAGAAAATAGCTAACTTATAGAGTATTATCAATTTAATAAAGCCCTCCCGTTACCTCTTTAGTAAAGAGTATAAGTTACGTAGTAAACATATACGCTAAATAAATCTTAACGCCCTAGTTAAGAAGTTACCACCTAATATTAGCGGTACTACTTAACAGCATTTCAACCGGTAAATTGCCGTAGTTAAGAACTAATTTAAGGTTAATGACGCTAACTATAACTATAAGCGACGTACGCGCTAGGCCATTAAAGGTTTTATAAAAGAGAAGATAATTACCTAACTAGTTTATTGCTGGTTAGGCACTAAGAATAAGGGTCCTTTACTATAGGATAAATTTAAGACTATAGTCTAAGACCAGATTAGGAACCCTATAGTAAGATGCTTTAATAATGCTATAATATACTATACGGCTGTTATAAAGGAGAACTAGAGGTTTAATATCTTCCTAGCCTATATATATAGCTTAGAGGACCTCTTCTTATATACCCCTTTTGTTAATCCTAAATAATAGGTAGACTTTTAGTTTTTATATCTCCCAGCCTACCTATAAGTAGAGCTCTTCCGCCAGAACTTTGCCTAATGGGTGAGAACCACCAAAGACCTCTTTAATGAAATTTACTATATAGAGTAATTACTTAATATTATAAAGCTTACGGAAGATTGCGTAAGTGGTAGCGGCAAATTATCGCGTATAAAGCGCGGTTGTAGCATAGGCTTTATAGAGTTAGGCTTAGGGAACAGAACCTAAAAAGGGTGACGCTTTTCTAAGTAAACTCCTAGGGAAACTACCTAAAAGCTAAATAGCTTAGGGGACCCCTTAGACGCTAGTGCTATATAGGCAAGTTAAAGGACCGCAGGTGGCCACTATAAGGAATACTGGAAGTAGGCTAATAAAGAGAAGTTAGTTTAGGCTTCGGAAAACCTAAAGCCCTAGTAGTATATCTCTTTTAACTGCAACTAGGGCCTAATATAGAGGGAGGGAAGAAACGTATTATAGTATATATTGCGATAGATATACCCTAGGGCGAAGTCCGCCTATATGCTTTATATAATAATAGGTACTAAATTAACCTTATTAATTAAGATATTGTCTATAAATTTAACCTGCCTATATACTACGCGCTATATTTACGTAAACCTATTATACGTTTTCTTAATAGTAACTAGATAATAATCTAGGATGCTTATAATCTAACGGTTATTACTAGCGACTTTTAGGGTACTTCTTATACTATTAGCCTGTAGACCTTTTAGGGCGGCTTATTTAATAGTTATAATATAGTTCTTAAATGGGATTGGCTCGCGGAAGTAGATCTATTAATTAGCTTCCGTTCTAAATAGTTTATTTAGGGTACCTTAGACCCTAAACGCCTCTAAATAGTCACCCTTAACGCTTTCCTGGCAGATATTAAGGCTAGTAAAATAGTCTATTTACTATAGCTAGAAGACTCCTTTTTTATATTGGTTGTAAATATAATAGAGGACCTATTATTACTAGTAGCGAGTACCTATATAGACCCTTTAGACGTAGAGATACCGGTTATAAATATAGTAGAGGACCTACCGTCACTGGCAGTAAGTACCCGTGGAGACCCTTTAGTGCTAGCGTAGATTACCTATATATAAGGGGGAGGTGATCAAAACCCTAAAACTATTAAGTATACTATAGCAGAGCTGTATATACTCTTAATGCTAGTATACCTATAAAACGTATACCGGCTGTACCCTTCTCTCCACTAGCTCCCGGAAGCACACTACTATATAATAGTTACTTCGACCTTTATAGCCCCTAGCCTACTAAAGGTATATAAGGAGGAAATTAATGTTTTCTTTAATAAGTTAGTAAGTATGCTACCGTAGAACTCTAAGTATAACTATACATTCGACTTAGAAGAAGGTAAGACGCCATTATAAATGCCCCTCTATAACCTCTTATAGAAAGAGTTATAGATCTTATAAGAGTACCTAGATAGTGCTCTTAAAAAGGGCTAGATTAGGCCTAATAAGTCGCCTACTAGAGCGCCTATCCTCTTTATACCGAAAGTAGATAGTATAATACGGCTATACGTTGACTATAGACGCCTAAATAAGATTACAATTAAAAATCGGTACCCCCTACCGCTAGTTAGCGAGCTCTTTAATAGGCTTAGCTATGTAAAGATATTTATAAAGCTAGATTTTTATAATATGTACTATAGGATTTATATTAAAAAGGGAGATAAATAAAAGTGTTACGGACGCTTTAAGTACAATATTATAACTACTTAGAGAAGAGTTGGAAGAAGCTAGTTAGTTAATATAAGTATGGTCTAGGATAAAACCGGTGGAGCTATATAATAAGGAATGGTAACTAAGGTTACGTAATGTGATCTATATAATCTATAGGATCTGTATAATCTATAATAGAGTAGATAGAGTATACGTATATTATATACAAGAAGGATTTTATAGGAGTACGAGATAAAAGACGACTAAGATTCTTAAGATGAGATAAGGTATACCTAAGGACCCACAATAGACAGGAACCGATGGAGTAGGGTAATAGCTTAGTTTAAAGATATATAAATAAGCTCGGGATAGAGTTTCCTATAGGCATAAGATTCTTAAGACGAGATAAGTAAGATTTAAGATTTTTAAGATAAGAAAAGAATACCTAAGCCTAGTTAGACTAAGATAGGAGTAAGGCTTAAGCTAGAAGCAAGCTTAGAATTAAGAATCCTATAGAACTAAGATTTTAAGATATAAATAAGGACTATTAATAAGATTAAGAAGTAAGAAGACTTTAAGGATCTACTTATAAGACGCGAAAAGAAAGAAACCATAGAAGAATTTAGAGAAAGGATTACCTTATAGGAAAAGCAGAAACTAAATAAGAGGTTTAGCGTACTAGGTCGTATAAGGGACAGAGCACCTATATAAAGAATTACTAATAGGCCTAGGATAGGTATACTAAGAGCTAAGTAGCTTACTAAACTAAAATAAGAAGAGGATTTAGAGATTCTAACCTGGTTTAAGGAACAATACATAAAGGGCTATTATAACGCAGTAATAAGAAGATACTTCCTTACGGATAAGCCGTATATACTCTAGCAGCTATACTAAAAGTGGTATAGGCAGAGGCATAATAATAAGTGGAAAGATTTCTATATATAGTTAGACGAAAAAGTTATCCAAAACCACCCGATTATAGAAAAGGCTATAAGTTACATTAAAGGAGCCTTAATTATGACGTTAAAAGATCTAAAGGAGCGATTAGAGGACTAGAGGAGTAAGAGGTAAATTTTAGTACCTATAAATAAAGTTGCAACGCTTAGATTAATGCAAAAAAGGTTTAAACTTAAAAATAAAGACGAGCTAAGAGTTAACCTAAGACACTAAGTATACTATATATTAGTATAGATCGTATACGTAAATAATATGTGTAATATATATAGAGTACCTAAAGATAAGAACCGGAAGTACCTAGTAAGGATATATTAGGTACTAGATAAGGCGAAATATTAAAACGCTAAATATATATATAGTTAGCACCTAGTAGAAGTATAAAGCTAAGGGGACTTAGTACTTTAACTAGGAAGATTTCTTACGGAAGAATACCTAAATAGATAATAGTAGTGGGAATGCCTAAAAAATATATGTCTATAATATATTAAAGACAAAAAGCAAACTAAGTATTAGCTAAAAGTGGACTAAGTATAAATAGGATTAAGCAGCTAGTAGTTAGGAAAAGTAGAGGCCTATAGAACTAGAGAGAACCAGTAGTAGAGCCTTAAACCCTTAAAGGAATTTAAGGATAATACCTAAATTTATAAATTAAGTGGTAAGATTAACAGTTTAAAGCGTTAATAGATAGTGGAGCAATAAGGAACTATATTTTACTAATAGCAATTAAAAAAAAAGGGGTTACCACACAGAAAAAAGGAATATTCTTACCTATTAGTAATAATTTTAGGAAATCCAATAGCCTACGGAGGAGGTATTATTAATTTTAAAACAGGACCTATTTAGTTAACTATTAAAGGGAAATAAATTAAGATGTCTTTTAATATATTACCATTAGGGAATAATAAGGTAGTACTAGAAATGCCTTAGTTATAGGAATATAATTTAAGGAATAATTAGGTTATAGGTTAGGTTAATATTAAAGATACTTAATAACGCAAAATATAACAATAGGCTAAGATAGTATAGTACTAAGTAGGAGCGACCTATAAAGAAACAGAAAAAGGGCTAAGCTACGTACTAAAGAGATACTATAAGTATAGCAAAAAATTATAGTTACTAGAAAGTAAAAGGCTGTTAGAGTATATAGCATAGGACTATAAGATAGAATTAGAACTAGAAATAAGTTTAAAGTTTTTTCTAATCTATAAGCTTACCAAAGAGGAAGGTAGAGTATTAAAAGAGTTTATCTAGGAAAATCTATAAAAGGGATATATTAGACTATCACAGTTATTAGTAGGTTATCCAGTACTATTTATACTAAAGAAGAATAGTAAACTAAGGCTATGTATTGACTATAGATAGTTAAATAGTATTACTAGAAAGGATAGGTATCCTTTACCCTTAATTAGCGAAATCTAAGATAGGATAAGTAATGCGCAAATATTTATAAATATAGATCTAAGATAGGCGTACTATTAGATTAGGATTAAGGAAGGTAATAAATAAAAGGCAGCCTTTAGATTAAAGGAAGGATTATATAAACTATTAGTTATATAATTTAGGCTTATAAACGCACTAGCAACGTTTTAAAAACGTATTAATAATATATTAGGAGAACACTTAAATAAATTTATTATAGTATACCTTAACAATATTATTATTTACTTAATAACTAAGGAAGAATACGGGGAATACGTTAAATAGGTCTTAAAGAGACTATAAGAAAAATAGATGCTAGTAGTAATTAAGAAATGCGAGTTTTTTTACTAGGAAGACCAATTTCGTTAAATTTATTATTAAACTAAGCCAACTTAGCATAGATTTAAAAAAAATTAAGGCTATAGTAAATTAGTAAAAACTAAAGAACGTTATGTAGTTAAAATTGTTTTTAGGGTTTTATAATTACTATAGAAGGTTTATAGCGTAATAGTTAAAAAATATTAAACTATTTACGCGACTAATAAAGAAAGAAGAACTATAGGTATAGGGAAAAGAATAGTAGGAGTTGTTTAAAAAAGTTAAAAAAATTATTTACCTAGGAGCTAGTTTTTAAAATCTATTAACTAGGACTAGAAATAGTTATAGAAACGGACGTATTAAACTATATACTAAGGGTATGCTTTATATAAAAATATTAAGATAGATAGCACCTAGTGGCATACTATAGTCGAAAAATAACACTATTAGAGTTAAACTATAATATCTATAATAAGGAGTTATTAGGTATAGTTATAGTACTAAAGAAATAAAGAGCATTCTTATAAGGTATAAAGAAACTATTTATAGTTAAGATAGATTATAAAAACCTAATAGGATTTCTAATAATAAAGAAATTTAACTAAAGATAGGTTAAATAGGCAGAGATGCTTATAGAATACTATTTTAAGATTTAGTATACTAAAGGTACAGACAATATATAAGCGGATGCTTTAAGTTAAAAGGCTAAATTATAAAACAATGAAAAGCTATTAGGGGCTTTACTGCAAAAAGATATAGATAGACTGATTAGGTACAATTATTTAAAAAATTATAGTAACTTAAGAAGAACCGGAACGAGTTTATAAGTTACTAGAAAGCTTTTAGGTATAAAGAATTCTAAAAGCATAGCTAGAAGATCTATAGATAGATATATATAAAAATTAAGAGGTAAAGTATATCCTAAGAAGTATAGCAAAACACTTTACAGAGGATTTCTATAAGGGAATAACTTAAGGACATAATAGAGCTACGGGCTTAGTGTTAAGACTTTAAGAGGAGTATATTATTAACGGAATCTAAGGTTTAGCATAAAAAATTATTAAAGAATATTTAGATTACTAGAGAAATAAACTAATAAGGTATAAGCTATATAGAGGGCTATAACCTATTAAAATACTAGAGAGACTATAGGAGGCTATATTATAGGACTTTATTATTAAGTTATTAAAGTTAAAAAACCCTATTACCGGATAAGATTATAACGTAATCTTAATAATAGTAGATAAGCTTATAAAGTGGGGATACTTTATAGCATATACAGAAGAAATATTAGTAGAAGATATCGCTAGAATCTATATTAAGGAAGTATTTATAAGATATAGAGTATTAAATAAGATTATATTGGATAGAGATCTAAGATTTATAATAGTATTTTAGGAAATATTCTTAGCGGAATAAGGAGTTAGAGTAGTAACTTCTACCATATATTATCTGTAGATAAACGGTTAAATAGAAAGGCTAAATTAGATACTAGAGCAGTATCTAAAATACTATATTAATTACGCATAAAACAATTAGTTATTATTACTACTAGTTATATAGTTTATATATAATATAATACTATAAGAAGGGATAGGCATATTACTATTTAAGGCGAATTACGGATATAAGCTAAGAATATTATTATTACTATAATAAGTAAAGAAAATAAGTAGTATAGCTAAAGAAAGAATAAAGATACTAATAAATATTTATGTAGACCTTATAGAATTAGTAAAAATTATATAATAGAGAATAAAAAAGTACTATAATGCTAAGAGATCTAAGGGACTAGATCTTAAGGAGGGAAATAAAGTATAGCTACTATATAAGAATTTTAAGAGTTAACAACTAAGTAAGAAGTTGGACTACGTTAGACTAGGACCTTTTAAAATTAAATAGAGAATTTTACTAGTTACGTTTAAGTTAAACCTACTAACTAAAATAAAGATCTACCCTATATAGTATATTGCGATACTAGAGCTAGCGTATAGAAATGTTAAGCTACTAGTTTATAAAGCAGATACGTATAGAGGATAAGAGGAGGATAAATAGTAAGTTTCGAAGGTTATTAGTTATAAGGATATTAATAACGAAATATAATACAAAGTAAAGTAGATAGGCTATAATAAGACTACTTAGAAACTACTAGAAACCCTAAAGAACGCTATAAGAAAAGTATAGGAGTATTAAAGGAGATTAGGTTAGGTAGTATTAATAAAAAAGGATTGCTAAAAAATAAGTCACCTAAGGGGGACCTAGGAAGAGCAGTTACTAAGCTATTTAAATCTATTTCCTTCTTAGCCAGAAGAGAATCCGTTCTTTTATTACTAAGTTTCTATAAACCCTACTTTATAAGTTTCTACTCCTTAGAACGGACCTTCTTATATACCTTCTTAAGACGAATTAACTAAGTAGACGCTGTAAGACGAGACTTAAGGGCCCGTTGCTAAGTATTAGCAGCCTTCTGTTTAGCGTTCCGAGAATAGTACAACTTCGCTAAAGTAATAGACAGTTTATTATTTAGCCGCGTAGTAGTAGATTAAATATAAGACCCTAAGACAAATTAATTAGGGAACTAGATAACTATAAGGGTAATAAGTTGCGTATATTTAGTATTAGAGATAAAGCGAACATTATAAAATAAATAAATATTTACTTTAGTATACTTTAAATAAGAGGACGGTTGTTACAAAGATAGGTTCGCTAGCGTAATATAAACTAACCCCTTTTTTAAACATTAAGAGTACGGAGATAGTATAATCTCACTAAGAGATAATATTATAGCAATAGTGCGAATGCGACAAGCGGTTGAAGAGAAAGAAATTGCTTTAGGTATAATAAGTAATAATATTAACCCAATTAATTAGACGGATATTATACCTCTAATAAGCGACTTAGAAATATTAGGAATCTTTAAGGACAAAGATAAAGAGGAGGGAGATGGTATTACGGACGCTTTAAGTATAATATTATAACTATTTAGAGAAGAGTTAGAAGAAGCTAGTTAGTTAATATAGATATAGTCTAAAATAGAACTGGTGGAGTTATATAATAAGGAATAGTAACTAAGGTTATATAATATAATCTATATAATCTATAGGATCTATATAATCTGTAATAGAGTAGATAGAGTATACGTATATTATATATAAGAAGGATTTTATAGGAGTACAGTTGTGTATTTAAGGACCCTTAGTCCCTACCTAGATAGTTCCTTCCTTATAGTAATTCTTAGAATATAATTAGAGTTAATCTATTAGGTAATCACTCTACCAGTTATTATTACGTTGTTAACTTTAATTTGCATCACCTATATACCTAGCCCAATAACGAGCCTATTATAGTACTTACTACAAGGTTCCGTTATAAGAAGACGTATTTAAGATATATTATAGTTACTTTAAGTACCTAGTAATGCCCTTTAGTTTTACTAACACCCCTATAACTTTCTAGAGCTATATTTATAAAGCTCTAGGAACCCTAGTAGATACTATTTATATAGTTTACCTAGATAATATTTTTATCTACTTAAATAATAAGGATAAGTACGTTAAGCACGTTAAGTAAGTACTGCGATAGCTTCGCGCTTAGGGCCTATACGCTAAACTATTAAAATATATCTTTTATACTAAGAATGTTAAGTTCCTAGGCTTTATTATTACCCTTAGGGGTATTATAATGGACCCTAACCACGTAAAAGCTATTAAGAAATAGCCTAAGCCTAAGTTCTATAGGGATATCTAGGTCTTCCTTAGCTTTGCTAACTTCTATAGGCGATTTATTTAGAACTACTTAGATACCGTATACCCCCTATATATATATCTTATATAGGCATATTATAACCTGACGTTAGATAGGGAGAAGAAGAAGAAGCGTAAGTTAAAAGGGCCTACTAAATAGTACTAACCTTGGTCCTAGCCTAACGATATATAGTAGGCGTTTTATAAGCTACGCGCTACGTTTATATAGGCCCCTCTACTTCGCCACTTTAACCCTAATCTACCTCTAATAGTAATTACTAACGCTTCTAACTATACCTATAACGGTATACTTCTATAGCCTTTAGGGTAAAAAGATTAATTTTACTAGCATCTAATTACTTATTATAATTAGAAGCTTATTAGCTTAGAAGTATAGTATAATATATATAATAAAGAACTACTCACTATAGTATAATGCTTTAAGACGTAGCGCTATTACCTTAAATACGCCGCGCATATAACGCGCGTGCTTTGCGATTATAATAATTTTAGGTACTTTATAACTACTAAGAGCTT
>Ga0307515_10015250_pt1 | contig 14171 bp, 18 predicted proteins | sample 17_EM_MG_FD_194513 | JGI IMG/M metagenome (GOLD analysis project Ga0307515, IMG submission 194513) | Populus trichocarpa ectomycorrhiza microbial communities from riparian zone in the Pacific Northwest, United States - 17_EM | ecosystem: Host-associated > Plants > Roots > Unclassified | place...
GGCTTGGGGAACTTGACACTAGCACGAAGGGGTGGTGGGCCAAAATGTTAACTCAGACGTACGTGCACCCAACCCGAGTCCGGAACAAAACGAACCGGAACACCGGTGCCGAGCAGCCCGGCAGCCGGGTCTACTGCCGACGGCTACATTCAAGAACATGTGTGCCGTCAAGATGTTCATATAGTCAGACAACGAGCGCTTTAATTTCGGGGGGTCAGGGAAACCTTGCAAGCAAGGTAATGTCGGCGCTCAAGTTGCTCGTCCCAGCTCCCAAGGCGAGCGCAGCGCAACGGGCACAGAACTGAATGTCAATGTATGAATAGAATGCGTTTTATGTGTCATGGAGAACTGAACGAAAAAATATACGTTTCTCCTATGTGTCAGTATGTATAAAAAATATGCGAAATGACAAAGAGTGGGGTGGAAGGAAATCTGTACAACTCTGCATTTCAAAGCGAAGAATTGCACGCCAACCCATCTGGCTTGCATGTGCTGTGACTCACCAACACTCGTGAGTCCACTATACCGATCCTTATTATCGAGTCTCGTGAACGGAGGAACCTTGAAGCCCCAGGAATTGCCTCAGGGCGGGGGTACCATGGGTGACCTCGCTCAAATCCTAATGGCCATTCAAATGTCTTCCAACTTTTCAGAAGCAATGGAATCCGTGGGGAGCAGCGCGGACACTGACGTCAAAGCAATAGTTGAAACAAATTTCCAGTTGAATGATATCGCGAGCGAGCGAGCTCGGAGAAGGGTGAACCGAGTGAAAAATGCTAGAGCGTCGGATTGCGATCGTCTAACCACGCGGTTAGTACGCGTTCAGCTATTGGAACAGCTATCCACCCCTTGGTATAGTAGGTATCTGGCTAGCCCGGGCCAGGGCGCCAGGTGAAAGTTTGCTGATCATGAGGTTTTCGTTACGCGTTGTCGACATCAGGCGCTCATGTAGCTCTCACGGTTACCAGTTAACAGCCACCATGAGGGTGCCCGATGCCGCTCTCGAACTCTCCGTCGAACAACTCATCAGCGCGTTGAATAGGAAACTCTTCATGGAATGTACGCGGGTACAAGCGGCGATGCCGCCGATGTCTCGCGCTCCGGTTGCCACGTTGACTGCTGAAGTACGATCTCACGACCTGAAAAGAGACCTCAAATGTTGACGATATGTCTTACAGATCGATGTTCTAGAGAAGCGAGTCAGAGACGTTCTGGACGAGATCGCCACTTTAAGGAACTCGTTGCGACCCGTAAATCAACTCCCTCCGGAAGTCCTCGCATCATGCGCCACCTTCGTATCCGATGCCGATCCGAGACCAATCGTCGCCCTGACTCACGTCTGTCGATACTGGCGGAGGGCTATCAGTTCAAATCCGACGAGCTGGGGATCGATAGCAACCGGATGGAAGCGATTGGTACCTCTGTGCCTCGAACGCGCAGGGGCCGTCCCACTGGTCGTCGACATCACAGTATCAGATGTCAAGAGCGATGAAGACTTCCTCAATTCGTTACTTCCCCACGCTTCGAGGATCGGGTCCCTCCGCCTCGTTAGGTTCGCGTCCACCGAGGCCGTGGCGGACGATCTCCCCGGCCTCTTCAGTTCGCCAATGCCCAACCTCACCTCCTTGGAACTTCAGCAGATCACAGAACCCGCTGAATTATTCCCATCGAGCGAAGCCCCCATGCCTCCCGTTTTCCAGAACGTTGCGAGGTTGGTGTCACTTCGCCTGACCCGAACGCCTCTCTATCCCATGCTGTTCAAGATCTCATCCCTCAGGGAGCTGAGGCTCATCGAGTACGCAAGCCTATTCAGCTTCGGAACGTTCATTGGATTCTTGGACTCGAATCTCGACCTCGAATACGTCGCGTTGGACGTTCAATTCATCACGGATTCGGTCAAGACGACACCTACAAGAAAGGTCTCCCTTTCTCGTCTTAAACATTTATCCATCACCTGCTCCAAAGCAATCGACTCGAAGGGGCTGCTTTCATGCATATCTCTCCCTCGTGGCGCCAACGTCGAGGTTATATTCACTGAAACGGGCGTGTCCGCAGAGCTCGAACAATTTCTACCTTCACCTCCAACACCTATTCGGGGGCTTTTGGCTCCGATAACCGCTGTTAGGACCCAACAAACTCCACGGGAGCTTCACCTTTCCGGTAATAACTCAGCGTTCACTTTCCGCTCTCCCGGGGACTCGTTTGGCGCACGTGCGTGGCTCCCGTTATTTTCCACCACTCTTGTTCGCGAACTACGCGCGGACCCCCACCCCTATAGATTTGGCGCCCAATACCTATCCGATGTGATGAAAGCTCTACCTGCATTAGAAACCCTCGTGATCTCCAAGGTCACCGTATTCCTTGACGGGTTTTTCTCTGCGCTGACCGAGGAGCCGACTTTGTGCCCAGCTCTTAGAACTATCGCTTTCTCCGATTGTGACATTGATCCAGACACAATGAAGAAGTTGGGAGAGGCGTTGACGAGGAGAAGGGATTCGACAGCCGCTCGGGTGTATCGAGTGGTTATTGTCAGCAGTACCGTGACGATGCCGGATCGCACATTGGTTCAACAGTTACGGAAGTCCGTTCCATGTGTGGATGTCAGGATGGATGACAAGCTCCCGGATTTATCGTAGCTTGTGTGGCTGTTTGACTTCAAACTTTCAAGGACACATAGCTGGAGACTGTATATGCTTTCGTTCGAATTGTTTTTTTACCCACTGTCCGGTGTGCAATACCCGCAATCGATATCGCCTCGAATTCGGTCGTTTCGCGCAGGACACACGATATAAGCACATTTTTACTCTTGCAAAGATTAACTGTAAGGGCGTTGCGGAAAATACGTCTTTTGTTTCATCCATTTCGCAGGTGGTCTCAGCGCGGTACAAGTGGAGTTTTCTCAAGAGAGAAGGAAGGGGGGAAGTCCACCCGTAGGATATGCTGGACCCATTTTACCCTGACAGACCCAGATAGCCCAATGACCTTCACCCCCGCGAATTTCCTGTGCATGTAGCGGCAGTCTTCAAACCTCGATAGGTTTTCCGGGTTGCAGTTTGGGAAATGATACAGAAGTCGTGCTCCGGTGACCAGAAGCAAACCGCTTCACCGCTCTCATGAATATTGAATGTTACCGAGAGCGAACCCTGCAAAGGAACGTGTAAGCTAGTAAAAGCCGTTGAAGTAGGAACTTCCGCTTTGTCGTAGCAGTTTGATACCAATACATCCTATCTTGCCTTCGTACCACAGGACAGTGGGGGATGATGGGGGATTGAAGATAGGCTCGGAAGGTGCGCCACGGAATCATCGGACAGGATATCGTTCAATCCCACCGGTTTTCGTATATAGAGCCAATGTCCAGACGTGCACTTTTCGGAAGGGTCACGCGATGCATCGGCTACTTTGTTGTCCATCGGGTTGTGTAGCGATATCGTTAGAGTCTGGATTTTGCTCGTGATCTGAGAATTAGAGTGACGGTGGGCGGGTTCTTCAAACCCAACGCCGAGACGCACAGTTTCAAGTGAGAGATTCTCCCCCGAAAAACTTACAAAGCTGCCCAATGGGACGAAATGCGACGCCAGTGAGGGAGAATCGCGCGAGAGTACTGGCACGGAGGAACGAAGGATAAAGAGAAACATTTGTCAGGTGGAGATCCTTCAAGATGTGGGATGTCAATTTGAACGGCTCAACAGATTGGTCCCTTTCAGTTGGTCCGAGTTTGTCGAGTGCCAGAGAGCAAATATTGTGTTGAACGGGGAAAATCTAGGAGGGCTTCAGGTAGCTCTCCAAGGGTCGAAAACCCTTTGACACGTAGCGTTCCAGTGACTCCGATGTATGGCATCAGGAGATGGAAGGCTCTATGTTCGCAATCCAGCGCGAGGTAGACATTTAGAGGAGCAACCTTGGCACGCTCCAGGCCCAACGCCACCAAGCAGGTCCATTCGTTGAATACCGATGGTTTATCGCCGTGCTGGACTCGCTCTAGTAACGGCACGTGTGAAAAAGCGAAACGATCAACAGCTTGTACACCACCCGTTATCAAAAGGGACATATCGGGATATTTAGGAAATGAACTCTGATGATAATCTGTTCCGGGGTCGAGAGTTCGCGAGCGGCTTCCAGAAACACGGTAGTTGTCGCGGAAGGGAAGTGCGGACGGTGACGTGATCCAACACGGTGATCCCGAAGACGATTCCCAACGTCAAGCGCAAAAATGGTTAAAACTCCGAGGCATACTGGGAAGGGAACGGCGAACGTGGATGCTCGGCGCTCAGGCCTCCCCCCGCCGAGTACCTCCGAAGTCGTGAGATCAATCCAACGTTGATGAGTGACGTTGGACCGGGAGATCGAGTCACGGACTCCGGAGCGCTTTACCAATCCCTAACGTTGTCTGACAAAGTGATGACCAAAGGTGGGAAAACCAGACTGGCGTTGTGCCAGATGGACACGAATCTACGTCGGACTTGGAATGCCCGGGATGGATGCTGAACGAACCAAGTAACTTACGGGATGTTCTAGGACGAAGATTATGTTGGTTACGGACGATGAGTTTCCTGGGAATGGGTCAGTTGTAATCGCCGTTGGGCGATGAGATCGTGGGTTTGATGAACAAAATAATTTTTTACAAACTCCGCAAGGGTTATAAAAACTTCTCCCTGGTCCCCAAGACGTCCCTCTCCTCAAGTGCTAACCACCACCTCGTCCTCCTCAATCCTCCTCTTCCCCTAAAAGAAACCACCTAGAATAACAATGGTCAGTAAAACCCCTCGCCCCTACCGCACAACATTCAGCCGACGTTGATCAACCCCTTCCATATCTTATCAGGTCAAAGCCGGGATCAACGGGTGTGTTCTCCTCGTGGCTCTTTCCCTCCTACTTCTCACATTTGCTTCCGCTTTACCTTAATCTTACAGTTTCGGTAAGTCCCCGGTGTACCGCAGACAATTCTCCGCGATTCTTACATTCATCCCCAAGGTCGTATTGGCCGTATCGTCTTCCGTAATGCTCTCGTTGCCGGGGGGATCGACGTCGTCGCTATCAACGAGTGCGTGCTGCTCACCTTGGTATTTTCTACCCGCAGAGTTAACATTTCAACACAGTCCCTTTATCGATCTTGACTACATGGTACCGCGTCCCGTCTTGATGACAAATCGGCGAAATGAATAACATTTCTCCGCTCTACCTCACAGGTCTACATGTTCAAGTACGATTCCGTCCACGGACGATTCAAGGGATCCGTTGAGGCTAAGGATGGCAAGCTCTGGGTTGAAGGCAAGCCTATCTCCGTTTTCGCCGAGAGGGATCCCGCAAACATCCCTTGGGGCTCCGTCGGTGCTGATTACATCGTCGAGTCCACTGGTGTCTTCACCACCACCGAAAAGTACGATCCACCCTTTTCTATTCGGTTATTCCCTAATCACCGCTCCGCAGGGCCGCCGCTCATTTGAAGGGTGGCGCCAAGAAGGTCATCATCTCCGCTCCTTCCGCTGATGCCCCAATGTTCGTTTGTGGCGTCAACTTGGACGCATACGACTCCAAGTACACTGTCATCTCCAATGCATCCTGCACGACCAATTGCTTGGCCCCTCTCGCCAAGATCGTCAATGACAACTTCGGTATCGTCGAGGGCTTGATGACCACTGTCCATTCAACTACTGCCACTCAGAAGACCGTCGACGGTCCTTCCCACAAGGACTGGCGTGGTGGTCGCTCCGTTGGCAATAACATCATCCCTTCTTCTACTGGTGCCGCCAAGGCTGTCGGAAAAGTCATTCCTTCCCTCAACGGCAAGCTTACGTACGTCATGCCGTTCCTTATCTTATCTTTCCCCCCCTGATCTGAGTAATTACCGATCAAAAGCGGTCTCGCCTTCCGTATCCCGACCATCGATGTCTCCGTCGTTGATCTTGTCGTCCGCCTCGAGAAGGAGGCTACCTACGATCAGATCAAGGCTGCCATCAAGACTGCTTCCGAGCAAGAGTACAAGGGTATCGTCGAGTACACTGATGATGATGTCGTCTCCTCCGATTTCATTGGTCACGAGGCTTCCTCCATCTTCGATGCCAAGGCCGGTATCCAACTGAACAAGAACTTCGTCAAGCTGATCTCCTGGTACGACAACGAGTGGGGTTACTCGAGGCGCGTCTGCGATCTCTTGATCTACGTTGCCAAGAAGGATGGTGCCCAGTAATTTTTTCACCGCGGATAGGAGGGTGAAGACGTTTTTATACGAGTATCTGTAAACTTCGAAGACCACCTGTTGTACTTAAATAAAAATGCGAATCAAACGTAGAGTGTTCCCTGTGACGTAGCGAGCCCGGGTCCGGATTTCTTCGAGGGATGAAGCAAGAACGCAAGGGATCTGTGGCAGACCTAGGGTCATGGATATCTTGGGGAATTATTACTTACTGTGTTGATAAGGTTCGACTAGGGACGGTATATCGCTAAATGCTACAATTGTATTACAGTTTCTCCTCTGGAAAAGTATATGCGTACACGATGTTGAGCAGTTGGATGAGGGCCACCGCTAAGCTACATCTACAATATCCGAGTGGAATGACGGTTCATCCTGTTCTTGCATCATCAACTGGAACGCAAACTCTGGAGGGAAGAGGAGAGGAAAAGGGGATGGGAAACGTCTACAAGACGCGTGTGCGCAATTCGAGAAAAGCCGCCTGTGCATTCATAATACAGTCCTCCCCCCCTCTCCTTGCAATCCAGGTCTGTATTCCGGCGGGGGTCGGGAAGGTACGAGTGAAGAGAGATGTGTACGTTGTCATGGTCGAGTCGATCGTCCCTGACGATCAGCGTAGGAGTTGAAGGGTGCGTCTCGTTCAAACAGAGGTCGTGCTGCTCTGGAACGTCGGAAGAGTGGGTTCCGACGCAACTGGCTTTGGTGCATATCGTGGCAGGGACTCTATGGGCCTGGCCAGCATGAATCCTTTCAGTTCCGCCGCCTTCTCGCCCTGCCTTCCGAATCCGAGTCCACTCTTAGAAGTAGTGGTGGTCGACCTGGACATTCCGCTGTCACCGGTATCGTGACGAGGGATGTGCTTGGGCCCGTCGAAGACGTTGGACATGAAACGAGGAGGTTCTACGCCAACAGCCCTGCTAAACTCCATACCCTTCTCGAAACCTCCAAGAACAGGAGGAGGGAGGACATCCTTGGCACGCTCCTTCCAGGCAGTGATGGAACGGCGAGGCTTGACCTTCTGACGGAAGATCAACCCAATGAGCATGTTCAAACAGCCGAGAGAGAAGAGGAAGAATGCGGAGACGAGGGTGAAGCTGTTAACATGATGGGAGAGAATCGCAGCCCCGAGCCTATCGTTATTCATGCCCAAATTAGGATAGTCCATTAATTATCGGCGGTCAAAGGGAGATCAAACTTACAAGCACTCAATGACGCCGAGGGCCCCGACGCCAAAATCGTCTCCAAGGACGGGGAAAAACTTGTCGAAGAAAACCGAGGGCCAGCCGATTTCTGAGAGGAAGAGGATGATGACCTGTCCGATGATCAAAAGGCGGTTGAGGACGGCCCAAAAGACGCCGGCCGGTTGGTTGGGAACGGTCGAGTTCCTGCAGAAATCGCGTCAGCAGGGACGCGCACGGACCACCGGAGGAGACATACGGGACATAATCGTGACTCATTGTCGTCGAATTTTGTGAAGAGAGCGCGTCCTTGATACTTGGGTCGTTCTGGTAGGAGTTGAAAGCCCTGACGTCCTTGACCAGGGTCATGATACTGCTCGAAAAGACGAGAATGAGGGAGATGATGCTCAGGGCTCGGACGATATTCAATCCAATGAACACGTCTGTAACAGAGTGTTAGCAACCAGGTTTCCAACCAAGCGCAGATAACGTTAGGACTGACAAGCTCGTGGTGGAAGCATTGCGATGGAGGTGTGGATGAAAAGAAAAAAAAAAGGTACAACAGGGGGGGGGTTGCTAGCGACCGGGGCACCAGCGAAAACGAGGGACGATGTTAAAAGCGAGAATGAGAGAAGGATAGAAGGGGCGGGAACTCGTGTCGGACACGAGGGTCGTTAGAAGAGGATTAGCGGGGGAAAAGACCGTGACGGGGGCGAGACTTCAAGTCCGCCAGAGATAAGTAATTAAAAGAGGTGAAAGACGTGGTTATTCGCGTCGTCCGCCTCCAGGCTTTAAGTAAAAGCACGGTCAACGCGTTCTTGAATCCCATTGTCGTCGATTGTCCCTCCCTTTCATTGTTCGCTCGAAAACAATATCCGCCGATAATATTACGTAATACTTTCCCATAAGCAGGGGATTTCCGCCTCCGAGCCGAAGAGCGAATGCATTCTGATTCCGGGATTTGTACGCGGTATGCAGCTTTGACCCGTCTCCGTCGCATGTGGCACCACTGGCAGACACTTTTCCACCCTTCGAATTTGATTCCAGGAGGAGTCCGCAGTGAATGGCATCATAAGGGTTGCGACTCTCGCCTTTCAAGTGAAGACTGTTGGCTTCCAAGAATCCCCCGCCTAAGGCCGTGAATAAGCTTGGGCGGTATATATGTTTATTATACTGCAACAGTGTAACCACCCGGGTCCATTGTCCACAACGGAGTTCCGAACCACCGACGGGACCGGAACGGTGTGACCACAGATCGCAGTACGGCGCAACCCAACGCCGACAGAAACGTCCCAGACACAACCCGTACAACGGGCATCACCAGGAGAACGCTGATACCGGAGTTGCTCGCGGGCTTTGCGACGCGCTGGGTCCGAGGGTACGAGTGGCCCTGGGGTTTGGGACTACATATGTTTACAAGCAAGAACCCGACATGACCCCTTAGCTCAGTGGTAGAGCGTGTGATTCCAGTCCACAAGGTCGTCCGTTCAATCCGGGCAGGGGTCAGCCCTCTTTTTTCTCATCTCCGCGGACACATTGACGTACTCGGGAGACACCAGCTCTTGGAAAGAAGGTAACTTTGTACATTCAAGCGACCAATACGTGGAAGAAAGTGGTGAATTATGATAATTGTAATTAGCATCAACGTCAAAAATCATAAACTGCTCAAGAATTTAACTTTAAATCTACAGGAGATGGGAGCAAGGAGTAATGTGCAATAGTTACAGTCATCCACGGAACGAATGTTACACGCACAAGAAAAAAAAAAGCTAAAGCGGGTATTAGTATTACGACTACTTGAGGATGCTGCGCCCACGTCGCTGAAAAATGGTATCAAGCAAAGGGGAGGGGGATGAGCAATCACGGAGGGTTTTGACGTCTCGATTTGGCACCGACCATCTCCAAACGACGGTACAGTTCGTCGAGCCTTCCAACCAGCTTTTCCATCCTCGTCCTATTCGATCTGTCAAAGTTCATCAGGGTCTACAAATGGAAGACTTGCGGGAGAGCCAGCTCACGTTATAAGTGGAGCCCGCTCCCTTCTATCGAACGCAGCATATATCTCATTTCTCTCGGGCTCGTCGACCGTCGCCTGTGTGGCAGTCTCAGCAATGAACCCTGGGCAGGTCTCTAGTACCACTCACCTGGAGGAACCCCAGAACGACCATCTTCTCTGCCCCTCCAGCGATAATCGCTCTGTGCCAGATCCGAAGCAGGCCTCTGCGGTCCAGCGCAAAACCCCCGAGAACTTCCAGGATCTCCTGGGTATGCGGGCTGGCACTGACTTCATCCTCCATTGCGGCTTGGAACTGCTGAAGGTGAGGTACCCAATACGAACAAGAGTAGCCTAGCGGCTTGTTCAGGGTATCCGCGACCTCCTTCCCAAGCCTAGCCTGACCATAATCAACGTACGCACGGTGCAGGCGTTCCGCCAAATACGCCAGGGTCCGGACCGTCATCTTCGCTATATAGACCCGGAGATCAAAACTCGGCATGATCGAACCAGTAACTGGTGGCTTCCGAGATGCGACGGCGATGAACGTTTTCCAAGTGTGGTGGAGGGTGGCCAGTTCCTCGTTGTCATCCCTGGGCATAGGTATAACAGCACGGAACCTTTCGAGGGCTGCTCGGACGTCGGATGTCTCCAAGCCGAGCAGGTCTGCCAAGGTATTGATAGATAGGGGACGTTGGGCCACGATGGAACACCCTAGGACCATCCTAACCTCCTCGTAAAGCTCCGGGGTTTCCTTCGATTTGGATTCCCTTCGGACGTCGTCAAGCGTAACGGAGATGATGTGAGCGTACACCTCATTCAGCCTCCGCATCTTGGCATCCGCGTTTCCGTTGAACGGCACGTCCGACAATCGCAAATTGAAGAACCTCCTCATTCTCTCCCTCGGATCGGTGGCGTCCTTGGACGTGATGTGCTTGAAAACGGTGCTGGAGACGAGGAACGGGAGACTCGCGCACCGAGTCACGAAACGCCTGAGCTCGTCCTCCCGCGGGAACGCAAATGTACCGTGGTGGGTATTCTCGGCTTTTGTTGGAGACGAAGGAGAGTTAAGACCTTTGTACTTGGAGAAACATGAACGGAGGTAGGTCTCAATGTCACGTCGGGTAAATCCGTCGTATTCGGCCGCATCGAGGTCGATCCTTTTGACGACCCGAGGGGGAGGTTCCAAATCGTCTTTGTTCGCCTTGCACGTAGCATCTGCAAGATCCATCCCCCATCGCAGACGAGGATCGTTTCTACTCGAGATAAAGAATTTGAGATTTATAGGCAGCTTCTCCAGGCACCGACCGAGGTGTATTATGAATTTGCCAGCTTCGTCAATGTCGACGCACTCGTCAAGTCCGTCGATGATGATCACGGCGGGTTTGAGCAGGGATTTAGCGCCAAAGGGTTCAACGACGAGTTTCTGGAGTTGGGTACCTAGGCTCGCCCCCCTCCCGATCAAGCTCGAGGAGTCGCCTTGGATGGGCAATATCTTGGTCAGCTCATCTCTGAATCGTTGCCAGTTGGGTCTCTGGGCGAGCTGTGCGACGAGAGTGGGTACGACTTTCTTGATATCACTGGTATCCCTCGAGGACGACGAGCAGAAGAATGAAGCAACGACGCGCTCGCCAAGCGCGTTGACCAAGGAGCGAGCAATGGTGGACTTGCCGCTCCCGGGGGACCCGATTAACCAACAGATGCGGTTTTCCGCGGGGGTGGTGGTGTCGTCCAGGGCTGGGGATAATAGATAGGATGTTATCTCGTCGAACAGCTCTGTGCGAGTGTTTTGAGCACAGGGAACAGCGTTGCCTCGTCTGGCACCGCGAGCTACCTTGAGTCTATAGAAGAGGTCTGATGCATGGAATGAAAACAGGGAAGCGAAGAAGGAGAAGATGATTGCGAACCATCGTAGGCGACTTCCTGGGGGGTGGTCAGACGAAACCTTCTTGACGGATCCGAGAGGAGATAATACGGACTTTTGTGGAAGAACTCATGGGAAGCTGTCCATCTCCGGATGGAAATCGAGCCGGTGCGACGTCGGACCTTTCGGGTTGTCTCGACGGATCGACCAAAAGTACCGCTGCCTTTCGACGGTGAGGCTATGACATCTTGACCTGATCAAATCGACTCACCTTGCATATCGACCTTACTTCCAACCCATGCTCGGTTTCGTGGCCAGGAAGATGACGTAAATCAAATTGCACAGCCACCAGTGCCCTGTACCAAAAATGGAAAGTGGGCGTCAGTGACCTACAGTTCGGGGTCGGACTACAGCCGCCATCACGTGTCGTGTGCGTGTGGGGATTCTGAATCAGATCCATATATATGTAAACGTACCTGACGATGGCTTCAGGCGACAACGTGTGTTTTTCGTCCTTGTTGACCGCCTGACGAAGACCTTGTGCTCTCGAATTTATGTCTGAGAGGAGAGCGGCATCGTCTCCGTTAGACGGGTCAAAGCTGCCGATGAACTGCAGTCGGGTGAATGTAAGCTTATGTACAACCGGGACAGATCGCGGAGTTGGCGCGTACTAGAGCAAGAGCGGCGTTCATTTCGTCGACAGCAACTTTCAGGGCAGTCCAGTCTATCTCTGGGTCTTGTTCCTTTTGCTCGGTTGGGGCTGACTCCGACATCTGGGAGAGAGAGAGGAAGGGGGGTGGGGAGGGGGAGGGACGGTCGTGGTCTGTGAGAGAGTTTTGAAACGAGCAAGGAGCAAGGATCCATCAAGAAGTTATGGAAATAGCAATTGGCCGAGTCCCAAATCATCCAACCTCGTCATCCTCAGCATCAAAGATAATCCACCGTCGTCTCGCTCCTTCCCCGCCGCCCCTGCCGCGTTGAGGTACTCCCAAGTGACCTGTTCCAAATCCCCCGCGCTCCGGCCAAACACGAGACGAATTGGCTCTGGATAGCTGCTCGACGCGAGAACGAAACAAACGGTTGAGCCTGGACAGAAGGAAAATTATCAATCAAGTCAAACGCGGAGATGATGAAGAATAATCAAAGAGCGCACAGAGTCCGCTGATCCCCTGCTCTGCCACCAACTCTGGATAAACGTTTTGCGGCAGCCTGGGTAACTCGAGACCTTGAAGTGGACTGGAAAGGACGTCGCCCGTCTGAAAGATCCTCCAACACGCGGGACATACGCGTGAAAGTCGTCGGCTCTTGTTGTACCACACGCACTTTCATCACCGCCCATTTCAGTTCCATGAAAAACACACCAGCGAGATAATGCCACTCCCTCACCAAAGCCATCTCTTCAGGTAGAACCGTCCTCAACATCTCCAGCATCTCCTCCTGCGCAAATTCCGCACAAAGTTCGTCGTCCCATGTCGGCTCAGAAGCGAAATTAGACCGAAGAAACTCCCCCATCGATCTCACCCGGGGCCCTGTCCCCCCATCGTAGATCGGAGGTTGCCGAGGCAGGACCCCCTCCACCTCGTCCAACTCTACACACTGCGTAGCGACCGAATCCTTCTCCTCCACGCTTGGCGCTGGCGTTACTTTTCTGCAGACCTCTGGGGTGGCAACAGGCTCGACGTCTGACTTACACCCCGTGATTCTCTTCCATTTCTTCTCCTTCAGCGCGTTCAGTTTCTTCTGCCGCTTCGTGTTTCGTGGACCGGGCATCGGCGCGTTGGCGGTAGTGGGGAAACAGTTTCAATTACAACAGACCTGAACTTCGATCGCGTCCCCGAACAGAGCGCGTTAGCGCGGAGTTGCCCAGGTGGACCCACCGACAGCAATACACCAAGTTTTACGACTGCATATTCAAATACTCAAGAATGAAATCCCAAGAATTTAACGTACATGTGGCTCTAACCGCCGACCTGGGCTTTTTCTACTCTCAGCTCTTCTTCCTGACACCGAAATCCGCCTTGGACAACCTCAAAACCGTGTAAGCGATCAGCCTGTACGCAACCGTCACCGCTACCAAGGCCCCGATGTTCGAGGCAAGGCTCGTATGGTAGTTGAACAAGTCCAGGACCTGCTGTCCTGTTTGGATGGGACAACTGCCGTCAGGAAGCCTCTGTGCGTCCGTGCAGGTGAACTCGAAGTCCGTAAATGTCTTGATCAAGATAGAAGCAGCAGCATATTTCCCTGGGGAGACGTAGTTCACTCCCTTGAAAAACGCAGGCATGTCGATAGATAAGATACCTGGAGATGCTCATATCAGACACGAAACTTGAGGGAAAGAAAAGACATGGAAAATGCTCACCAGCCATAATGATCGCGATCGACATCAACGAGCTGGTGATGTTCAACGCGAACCCGGTACTGTCGATGATGAGCGTATTAAAGACGATCCCGAGCGACTCCCCGCAGCTAACCATGCAGAACGAAACCAGGACGATGAGAAAGTACATCGACACGGTTCGCTGCATGTTCACGGCGACAAGGAGAAGAGAGAACAAGAGACCCGAGGCGATCTCGAACGGTATCTCAAGGATCAGGTATACAAAGAAGAACGAATTGACAGAGTATGCCCTGTCTGCGTATTCCTATAAACGATTCAGTGAATTAAAAAGGGGTACAACGAATACTGTTACACCCTACCCTGTAAAAGGCATCTCGCTCCAATGGGTATTGGCCAACGTTCTGCAACAAGCCCACAAAATACACTTATGATCGAGTGAGCCTTCGCATCACCAACATTGTGAGAGAAAAAATCAGAAACTCACGAGCAAGAACCTGTTGAATGACACCAAGTCGGTTTTGGAACGAAAAGTAGTCCGTCTTCAGCGGTGCAAAGAAGAGCGCAATGAAGACTCCGAGTCCCACCACTTGCATGATCCGCGCAACAGC
>Ga0307515_10015251_pt1 | contig 14171 bp, 15 predicted proteins | sample 17_EM_MG_FD_194513 | JGI IMG/M metagenome (GOLD analysis project Ga0307515, IMG submission 194513) | Populus trichocarpa ectomycorrhiza microbial communities from riparian zone in the Pacific Northwest, United States - 17_EM | ecosystem: Host-associated > Plants > Roots > Unclassified | place...
GGGGGGATGATGTCTCCATGACATCGATTTCCTTCATCGTGCGAAAAGGAGCGCGTTCGGATTCACGCTGACGACGATCAGAAGCGTTCGGAGGTATGGCATGACCGTAGCCGGGTTCCGGCGGTACAGAATTCGAGCAGGAGAAGGCAAGTTGGACGAGGGTCCAAGAAGGTGAGGTGATGGTGCCGACCCGCGCTGTGAACCTGGGGAAGTAGTTGATACTGGGATAGTAGAATCACAACAGGTTTCCGTTTCCTTTCCTCAGCAAGTGGTATAGAGGAGAAACCTCCGGGGATTGTCACGTGGATGGGAATGGGTGTTTACGGAGAAATAAATAGATAATATAACGTTGTCCCAAACGGTACAGGACGATTTATAGATAACGTCTACAACTTTACGACGGCAGGACCGGGTATGGGGTAAGTCTTCTGGTCGGTGTTGGGGTTGTAGAGCTGAGGCCAATGGAGGTGAGTTGATCCGGCGTTTCGTGGGAAGAAATGTAAATATATCACTCACGTCCCACTTGATTCCAGGAGTGGAGTCGGTGTAGGCACTGAATAGGGGTGTGTGTGAGCGTCGTCATTGACAAAAAAACCAGCCTGGATATTACCCCGGGAAAGAGACACCGGATGGCAACGTTTTGGTTCCGCTTCCAGTAACCTGGATTTGGATACAGGACGGGTAGAATTGAGCACCACGGGCAGGGTTTTGAGAGTAGAGGGCGTCGGCCTCATGGAGCGCGATAATCTCAACGCGGAGGATATACTGCCCTGGTGCCAACCCAGAGGGAATGGGAACGTCCCACTGTAGAAAGCGGTTCAACCAGAGTGACCATTTATCAGAGCACCACGAAAACTTGCCTTTCCTCGGTTGCTCAGGAACCTTTCGACGGCCCAGGGACCAGGGTTACCCTCATGGGACACCTTGACCCAGACGTTTCCATCGCCATTGGAGCTTGCAGGTGCAAGGTATGCAACTTTAAGTTATATCAAGGGCATGTCTGATATATGTTGATGGTTCACGTACGGATTGGTCCCTTGTGCGAGGGGTCTAAGATGTCATCCCCACGGGTGTTGTGATCTAGAAGCAGATGAGACCCTTTGAGCAGCGGGGGGAAGGACCTGCGTACACCACTCCGTGGTCACTGTACTGCCAGCTGGGACTGACACAAACGTTGGAACAGCGTTGTTTCCGTTGACGTTGCAGCGGATATTCGATGAGGTGAGGCTCTTGACGGGGTCGTTTGTCGGGGGCTGTCGAATGTAGCGACCAGCTCCAGCACCCTGATCAGAGCCGCCTACCCAGATAGACCACACACGAGTGTGGGCACTGGCTTCGGCAATGAGAGTAGCGGTGATGGCAGCAAGAGCGAAGAGTTTCATGGTTGATTGGGGTACCACGATGGTCAAAATCAGCACCTCCTTATATACTCGACATGTTCGGAAGATCTCGAGGCCACCGCGTGCTCACCTCGAGGTTGAACGCCCATTCTCCAGGACTGCTCGTAGGCGCCCTTGAAAAACAAACGGAGACCACGTGGATTCCGAGCGCAGTTGCGACTGGTTGTAATGATCGCTGGTACTATAACAATGAGTGAGGGTCACAATGGGGACCAGAAGCCCACTGTTAAGCATCAGAAAGTCGACCCCCTCGCTCAGTCGGCAAGAAGGCGATAGACCCGATTCGGGGGTGGATTTTGAGCGTCAATCATTGATTTCCCCCACTCAAAACCTTCTGCCCGGCGCGACTGCCACTCGGCACACGGATTACTGGTGCAAAGTTTGATCGCGCCCTGGATTCCCGCCAGGTTATCGTGCGCCACGCGCAGTTCGGAAACGTGGCCTACCATGAGGGGTCGGGGTAGAGTTTCGTGTAGTGACAGCACTCCAGGAGAAAATCACACCGAACAGCAGAAATTCAAGTTTTGCTCGTGGTCTCCTCTCAGGTGGGACCGGATACCTAGCGATTCGGCTATATCTCGGACATAAGAAAATCACGTCCGTAGGGGCATCCAATTCCCTTCCACGCATTGACTGACCTGGTTTTCATTTGTAATCAAGTGTCGCCGTCGCAACGAGGTCCGCACCTCTGGAATGCGTTGTCCGAGTCGTACTTATCGGCCGTGGGCAATTATTCAACGGCCAGTGTTTCAAGTGTGCTCGTACGTTCTTGTTCCTGTCACGCATGCATAATGTACAGGTAAAATGGGTAGTAACAAGTTCGGGGGTTGTTGGCAGAAATCAGATTGCTTACGGTTTGTTGGATAATCCCTACAACCGTAAGGGAGGGGATCTTGTTGTTTTAATTCTACGCGTCGTAGGAAAATCTCATGGATGGCCATTCCAAATTGTTTTTCCCCCAGGTCCCTACATAGTCAGTCAGACACGGTCGATTTGTCAGACTTCTCACCTGAGCCTGGTGATGGGCAACCCATGCGGGCCCCTGCGCCATTGTTTGCAGGATCTGCGCGCACGGTACGTAGCATAAGATGGATGCTCGAAATACCCAAATGCGTGACCCGGCAGTGTGAACAGACGATAAGGGGCCAGTGAAGGAATCAAATGGGAGCATGACCCAGCGAGAAATGCGGCCAGAAAGGACGTTCCATACACATCAGTGATCACTATGACGATAAGCCGGGAAATCCGCGTGGAGACAGCGATGTTGCAGTCTGCAGCGAGAAACCCTCAGGTGAGTGTTGGAGAATTCGGGGCTTGATCCATAAGCCCGCGTGATCCATTCCGGGGTTGCACCCCTTTCTTCACATCCATTCGGTATGAAGTTTCTGCAATGGAGGCCGCCTTTTGCCATGGCGAGGCACTTGTTAGACGAGTCACAGCTAGCGAAAAACCAGTAAACTCACAACTTTGGTATTGCGTTTCGATGCAGCTTTATTCGATACAATTTCTGGTGCCCTGGACGCTTTTTTCACTTGTTGCTGCACCCGCTTGTGCCAGTTCTGTTGGTATATCATCGCTGCGAACAAATTTGGTCAAATTCAGTCGAATTAACCCTTATCTACGGGTGCGCGTGCCATACAGGGGAATGATGGACAGTGTCCCTGACGTTAGTGTGACACAGAGCATTCTGTCTCAACAATCGGAATTCCTGCTGCCCTGAAAGAGTTCCAACGAGGTAGGGCGCGGACACGATGTCGAACGATCACTTGAGTGCCCAACTACGTTCCTCGAGCCACCACTGTACCCCGGAGGATGGCCACAGTGGCATAGACCCACAGCGGGTTCAACTTTTTTGCTGGTGAGGACCCGGGAGATGTAGCGGGCATCTACCTTGCAAATCTCCCAGTCGATGGGAAGAACCGGCCAAGCGATTCCACGAAAGCAACCATGTATCCAATTTCCTCCGCACGCCCGAGATGCAACCTGAGACCCTTAGCGCACTGTGAGTTCCATCGAAGAGAATTTGACTCAGGTTCTTAGCGAAGAGGAAGTAGACGCCGGCGAGGTGAGAGATCGGAGCGAGCGAGTGAAGGTAGAGGCACCACACGTCAGCTACCAGCAATAGTAACGAGAGTCAAAGCATCACCAGGGGGACTTTCTGTGGGGCGAAAGAACCACTTTTGAGTCCATCCAGCCCCCGCTGAATATCCCCGCTCTTGTTGGCAGCAGAACCCCCGCGTTTTCGGATATATCTGTTGACCCATTGTTTCCCGAGTATTGCGAGGAATGCGGCTAATAGAGGGGTTGCGAGACTTGCGTAAAGTAGAAATTGGATGGTGACAACCTCGGGAGGAGGTCCGGTCCAGGTTATGAAGCTGGGATCTGCGCCGGGGAAGAGGGAGCTGTCCATACTAGCGTGGATCAGGATCGTAGGCGACTGTCATCTCGTTTGGATCCGGCTCGAGCTTTGATTGGACGTCGGTGATGAACGCCGAGCTGACTGCAGAGGGCGGACCGGCCTGTGTGGCCTTGGATTCAATGCTGGGTATCAAAGAAGTCGGACTCACTGAGATGGGGAAAGTATTCAAGTCCTCGTCGTACTCTCCCGCATAGTCCTCCAGATTCCCTGGGGTACATGAAGTAGAAATCGGCTCGCGGGTCGTTGGTCCTCAACAGATCGAAGAGATCTTTGAGCGCAGGATGTGGTGAAAGGTTATCGTCGACGCTCTTGCTGTCACCAAACGAGATGGGCGCACCACTTTGGGTCGGGCTGGATGACTACAGGCTCTTGGTATCCCCCCTGGTTAAGACGGAAGTTGAGGTATCTCCGGCAATGATGAGGGAGGGAGCTCCGTAGTGTTTGGCGCTTGATCGACTCAAGGTGGAGGTGGAATTCGGATAGGGTAAGGCGGGCAAGGAGACAATTCTAATCTGCTGCCACAAACCCAAAGGTTGTGCCTACAAAACGTGTATGTCGCCCGTGCTAATCCTAAGAGTAATTGCAAGCGCAGTCCATCGACTGCGGTGACATTCCAGACCGTGCCACCGACACATCTGCCCCTTTACTCTGCCTTCTCAACCGCAACCATCTCCTCCCACGGCGTGGGGTTACACCCAAAGAGCTAGTACGACCTCCTCAGTTGACACATCCGAGCAAGAGGTGAATTACTGGAGCCCCGCCCAGAGCCAAACTCCCACTCCTTGTCCACAATCCAAACCGGCAATCGAAAGCCATTCACCCGATACCGGGAGCCACAGCGTTGAAATCATAGAAGCGCGTGGTCTTGTTTATAATCATTGTGTCGTGACAAGATCCTCAGCCGTTCCATTCCACGAGTTCGATAGAAGGCGATAGTTTCGCGCACAAACAGGCACCAGGCATCGTGGTCGACATCGTTCACAACGTACGGCTTCAGTGGTGCTCGGACATTGGGCTCCTCGAGATGTTCGATTGCTGCGACGATCTTTGTAAGTGCGAAGGATCTCCCGCCATCCGTAGCTGTGTATGACATACAGTGTTCAAGAGCATTACCCTTCTCAACCAGGCTTGCACGTGGTGGGTTGCTCAGGTATTATGTTTTGGATGATCAAAAGTTGATGGAATCTGCCAGTGGGCGGGGACGGGGTCTCCACGAGTCTGAGGACCACCACAACAAGGCATGGCGCATCTCTCACTCATCAGTAACCTGGATCGTCAGTGTTATTACGTGGTCTGCTTGAGGAGATTATCAGCAACCACTCGCCTATCCAACAAACACTCGGAAAAAATGTCTGCGAATTATGAGGTGATAGACCCCGCGCGATTTACGACACCATTTTACCACCGATTCAATCTGTTACTGCAGTAGGATTCAAATATTCAACCCCAAAAATACAGTCTCGTCCCAGCTCCCCTGTTATCGGAATCGTTGGGGTCATCATAATGGTATAGGTCCTGTGAATACCCCTGTAATCCATGTCGAAGTTGCCGTAGGTTACGTATGTTCGGTCCTGCGCATCTTTGGAAAAAGGGAATCAAAGAAGTGAGGGGCCGGTTGATCACTTCCACTTCCATGCCCCCTTGACCGCGTCGGATGCTAATCACAGATCTTCTTTTCTTTGGGAAAACTCCTGGTACGTCCCACGAAGCGTGATCTGCCTAATCTCGGAGGGGACGGACGTGCTCCGATGGATGACCAATGTGCTCTAACGGCAGCTGCATACTTGCAATTCTCAACCGAACCAAAAGGGTATATATCTTGGGAGGACATGGGATGGACCTCTTCAGTCCCCTCATCTTGGCTCTCCCCCACTCCCCCTCCCTTTTCCCTTCTGCCTACCTACAGTCTAGCCACCACACGTCCCATCTGTAGGACCTCTAGGAATGTTTATCTCTCGGTTTGTGAAACTCGCCCTCGCGGCCGCTACCCTGCTTGGGCAGCCCGTGTTCGCAGGACCGCGCTGTACACCTGCCGTTCGACGCGAATGGAGGAGCCTAACCCCCAGTGAGCGTGCAGACTGGATTGACGCTGTCAAGGTTAAAAATATCCGCTTCCACGTTGTCGCAAAACTGACGCTTCCACACCCAGTGTCTCAACAAATTACCTCATAGCTCTGCTTTGGTGCCGACCTTTGACACTTCCTCCACCTTGATCCCACCCGTCAACACGAGCGGCTCTTACTTTGACGGTTCGTTAATACCACTCGCTGTCGCAGATGCCACTTATTCCATATCGAAACAGACTTTGTCTACGTCCACATGGATCTCAATCCAATTGTGGGTCCCTGTTGATCTCATTCATCCCCCAGACAAAAATTAATCACAAAAATAGATCCACTTCACCGGCCAGTTCTTGCCCTGGCATCGTGCATACGTCAAGGACTTCGAAACAGCCCTGAAGGAGAAATGCGGATACAAGGGCACCCAACCATACTGGGACTGGACCCTCGGTATGACCTTGACGCATTCTCTGCCACGTCGCTGAACTAACTCGCCCTATGCCAGATTCATCGAATTTCCAGAACAGCACTTTCTGGAATCCAGATACCGACAGCGGCGTCGGGAGTTGGGGTAACCCCAACGATGACAATCAAATCACCAACGGTGGATTCGCCAACTTCACCGTCTCGTATCCTGCACCTCACAGGATCCGCCGCCAGTATACGCCACTTTCTGAGACCGGCGCACCCTTGGCAGCACTATTCACGCCCGAGAGTCAAAAGGCCATGGTAGCCGGCACCGTAGGGGATTTCATCAGTTTCCAGGCAGTTTTTGAATCGGGGTCACATAGAGCGATTCATCAAATTGTGGAAGGGTGTGTAAACCTCTAACACGTTGTTTTGCCCACTCACAAAGCCCGCAGAGATCTTCTGGGGACCTGTCCTGCGACCGCCCCTTCTGGTTGTGTGGGTGGCCCTAAATGGTCCCCCAATGGTGCGTCTCTAATTGATGCCCATACCCCGGGATGTAGAATTCTGACGTTTCAATAGATCCCCTGTTTATACTGCACCATTCAGTAAGGGGAATAGATGCGAGCGGCCCAATTTTCTGACATTTTCCCCCCCAGATGATCGACAAGCTCTGGTATGACTGGCAAAAAGCCAACCCCGCCAATTTCTGGTCGTTCACTGGAGGTTCCGTCGCCGTTGTTAACAATTTCGTGGTCGACCCCGCATGGCCGAATGGGGCTCCTCCCCTCATGAACGTGCGTAGCCTCTTGTCAACCACCTGTTCGGTTAACGAATCCTTTCGCAGTTCTCGACGCCGATCCCGACGGATGGCATTATGAACCACTATACCATCTATGAGGTAATGGACCCTCAGAACGAGAGGCTGTGTTACACCTACGCGTGAACTCTTCACATTGGGAGTACTCAAGGCCGAAGTTAGGGGGATCACGGACCACATGGACTTAACGCCTGAGAGGCATTCCTTTTTTGATTTACGTACGACCGACATCACATACTACTACCCTTCTTAGGGAATAAAAAACATCGTTTCTGGACCCGAAGACGCTGAAGCACAACTCGTAACGGCATGTCATCGGTACTACCACCTTCGCTTTCGTCAGCGACACCGATAACACAACACCTGCGCCCACCTTTTCCTTCAATGCCCTGCCCGGCGCTTCGGTCAGTTTAGCACCCAACGTCTCCCTAACGTTGTGGTTGGTGCCGATGTCCCAGACTTGAAGTTTGTCCGGGCTGCCTCCGGCCGCGAGGGCAAGGGAGATCAGACGGTCGAGAACACATTACCCTGTGTTTCAAACAAAAGTCACAAACTGATGGAATTGAGGGGGACTTCTCGCCACTCCGAGATATCCGCTGGTCACCAGGGTGACCCCCCTCCTACAGTCTCCCGTTTCGGCGACATTCCAAACTTTCACGACCCACATGTCCTGTCACGAGCACTCCCCTCACGTGAGGGTTGATATCCAGCGCAGACGGGGCGCCGTCATGTGCTGAAAGTGTGAGCTGAGAGGGAGAAGGGTCCGCGCGTCAATGTTCAAAATAAGCCCGTTCTCCAGGGAGACGCAGGAACCGTATGGATCCCACGGATCCCAGCGCAAAGCATCGGGATCGTTCCCTACAACTGCACCTAAGCACGATCGGGCGTCCGTGGATCGAAAGTCCTAACTGCACAATCGTAGCTCCCGCTCGGGGGGGACGGTGGGTTCTTTGTCGTTACATTGGAACGATTGGATCTTGTCCTTATGCTCACTATCAAAACCCATTATGTATCGCTCTTCCGGCTTGCTCACAGTCTCCAGTCGTCGCGCCCACAGTCCTACTCAGGTCCCAAAGTCTTCCCGTCCGATCTGTACTGGCAGACGCGGGGAGGTTCCGGTGGGGTTTTTTCACTGGGGGTGGCGTCGGCATAACAGTTCGCGGATGTGGCACGGTGTTTGGTCTTTGTATGTATCGCCCCAGAGATCCTGAACGAGCAGGGAGTGTGCAGCGGGGCGGATATTTTCTCGTTTGCGGCGCCGCTGGTCACGATTGAGATACGTTGCGGATGTGCCATTGTCGTCGAGCTTTGGCTTATCGCCATCACGCATCACCACAGACATTTACTGGTACGATCCCTTTCAGTAATGATGGCTGTGTTGGTCATAATGACAGGCAGGCGCCTGCCACGACCACACTACGATTTCACGAACCATTTGCGAACATTGACGCAACACTGCTTGGATCAGAACCCTTACTCGCTCTCGGAGGTTTCAGAGGCATTCAAAACTTTGCGTGGCCGGTGAGTCCTCTCTTTTTTGGGCGATCAAGCGGTTTCCCCGTGTCTGTGGATCCTCCCCACTATTAAAACCTCCATATACAGTCTGAGCTCGTACGGCCATACGACGCTCTGCCGCCAAAGTTGGCGAAGATCGACGTCGAATGCCAGAGGCGACAGGGTGAGGAACTTCCAGTCAGCCTCGAGGTATCCGCCACCGAGTAAACAAAGCGACATCGTGATTTTGAGCTCATAAATATAAAAGTACAATTCGCTACAAACGTTACAAAAACAACGAAAACGGTATGTGCATATAATAGACACCCCTAATAGTGGGTGGAAACCTTTTTTTTTGGTGTAGTGGCGGCACTCTTGTTGCGAGGGATTTCACCCTGCTGGTGGGTGGAAATCTTGAAACGACGCCAATAGCTTCCTCGTGCCCACGGGTGTGGCGGAGAGAAGGAAAAACATCCAAACGGAATATGAGAATGTGGAGAAACACTATGAAACGAGAGCAGGAATGTTAATATGGGGATGAAGAGCACTGATCTAAGATCTGAGATAACAGTGACCCGCTCCGCTCCGTCGGACATTGGTGGTGAGCGCCAGGCTTTGTGGGGACTCACAGCAAGGTTCCAATCTGATCATCCCCCCCACACAGCCTCTGACTCTGTAAAAATAGATTCTCTCGTCGAAGGCTTTGGGGTGGTTAGGCGGTTCAAGCCGAGCCTCGCGATCACTTCGGGGGCCGGGGGGACCCAACAGCGCGAAGCTGCCTCAAAGTACGGAAAAATATCCGCGATGTGTGGCCGGACGCTCGGGTCTCTGTCCCAACACTTTTCCGCCAGCTTCCAGACATCTTCAGAGAGACCAAGAATCTCTCGGTTCGGTGGTCGCGAGGGTCGTTTGTCTTCAAGGACCAGTAAAGGTACAAGATAAGGGTGAACGTAGGAAAATGGTCGTTCGTGTGCGAAAACCTGCATGTGCAATCCTTCAGCCCAAGGACTGATTCACCAGAGAATGCGATGCAAACCTCATATATAACCATGCCAAGCGCATAGATGTCCGACTCCTTCGATGGACTTGACTTCCCATCGAACAGCTCCGGTGCCATCGATTGAGGAGTACCTCCCCAGGCTGGTGCGGTAACAGAAATGCTGATGGATGGGTGGCGCAATAAGCTCGTGAGACCGAAGTCAGCGATTCGTGCGGTGTGGTCACTATCGATCAAGATATTGTTCTGCACATCATCAGTTTACACCGAAACTACCAAAGAGGTCGACCTACGCTTTTCAGGTCTGCATGCACGGACGGCCAGTCGTGGAGGTACTTCAGTCCACGAGCGACGTCTGCCGACTGTGGATGTAGGTTCAAGTCTGTACTCAGTCCGGAATTGGGCGAAATGCTCACCAGTTTTAGTCGATTGGCCTCTGGATGTGCAGTGAGAAAGTCCACGATTGTACCGTGTTCCATCCACTCGGAAACCATCATCAAGGTGTAGGAAGATTTGGTGGCGCCTACCAACGGCAACAGGTTCGGGTGTTTGAATTGTTTCCATTGCACCACCTCGCGACAGAAACTCTATCCCGCTCTCGTCAGAATGTGGGGGGATTCCGCACCATAGAACGGAAAGCAAGTAGAAGGTCTCACCCTTTCCACGCTGACAAGGTCAATCCTGGAGTGGACCCGCAACACCTTGATGGCGACCTTGAAACCTCGGTGGACTCCACGCCATACGTCCGCGTATCCACCTCTCCCATATGGGACTTCTCCAACCCTCCACAACTTGTCGGTTATAGCGTACGAGGATGGCAACAACCTGTGTTCGCAACACATCTTCCTAAGCATCACAGAAAACCTTTCTTGATGGTAGGTACACAGGCCAGAGTCCTCCCGCGAGCCCTATTTCACGTCAGCTGACTAACATGAGAGTGAACCGCTTTGTACTCACTTGCTCTAGGACATCTACTATCCAAACAGCTTGCTCTATCGGCACGACGCACAGTGATTGCCGCCCGTCTTTGGAAGATAGCGTATGTTTTAGGAGCTCGAAGGAGTGACCGCGACTTTGATATGTCCCTCGAATGGCTGATGGTGGCACGGGCGGTTCTGAAACTAAAGAACAGTTTAGGGGCGAATCCAGATGACAAGAATCAGTGTACATACCCAGTGGATCGAAAGGCGTGATCGACACAAGATGGCTTCCGTGAGGAGAAATGCATCTGCAATGGTATTTCCGGTGACCATCGTCTCCGGGGATGGCCATGTTCGAATCTGAGGAGAGGAAGGATTGTAGGCGTGATGACAACAGAAGTGGGTGCGGGGGTGCAGAAGAGCCAAAATCTTGGGGGAGGGGTTGCCTCGCCGCATGTACAAGCAAGCTTCTTATACCAATTACGGGAGGGAGACTGTGCGCCAGAACCCGTTTCGGGCCAACGTGTTCTGGGACGCACGATGAAATATCGTTGGCGGAGTGCTGCGAAAAAATCGTACCTCATACAGGCCATCAACGTACCGCTGTGCTTCAGATCCAGAAACTATGAGGGACAGGCAAGGAATAGGGCGCGTCGAGGGTCTCGTTCGAAAGCTGTGAAGCTTTCAATTGTCCACGTGATCGAGAGCATTGAATCTACCGTTCAACCGTTCAGAACGTTCAAAAGCTGTGAAGCCAGACCTCCTTGAGCAACGAGGGCGATTCGCTACTCCGTGGTATCCGGAGTTTCTCCCATCTCTCGCTCGAGATCAGATGCGAAAGTGAGTTCAACTCGCCCAAACGAGTCCGCGCATACAAGGAGATCGTATGCAGTGTAACGACTCAGTATTCAGTACTAAGCTTCCACACATGACGATTTTATCCGATCAACAGGAGAGGTGTGGGGACTCTGGGGGTTTCACCGACACGTGGCGAGGGCGGCACCGGATGAAAAACGTAGCTCTCAAAGCTTTTCGTGCATACCCTTTACAAGATCTAAAGGAGGCTGAGAAGGTACGCGCGCCACACGATTCTGGTGAACGCTGCTTTCATTTTTCGACGGCCCTCGTAGATCCTATGGAAGGTGGTGTTCATATGGAAGAGGTTGTCTCGTAAACACGTTCCGGCACGAATTTTTTTCAACTTGCGCTTGGATTAGAGCCCGGAGGTCTCTCGCGCTCGATTGGTATTGCCGCCATTGAATGTGCTCGATTTGCTGGCTGACCCGAGTCTGTATTCGGCATAGTGCACGGCAACCTCAAAGGGGTAGGTCCGCATCGACTTCTCTTGTTCGACTCTCGGGGTTGACGCGCCTGTCCGACTATGGACTGATGTCGGCACAATCAAACGATGCTTTTATGCAACCAGCGAGTACGAAGCAAGCTGATATCCGATATCTGCCATCAGGGTCTTCACCGGAGAGTTGCTATTTGTGGTCCAAAGGCACGAAACAGCTACTCCCACGACTGCCTGAGGACAAAGGCCAGAAAAATCTCCCGAAAACCATGGCCTTACCGCTGAAATGTGGAAATTCATCCAGAGGTGCTGGCACCAAAACCCGACGAAGGGTTCGTACATTGATTTTGTTGTCACGGCGTGGCAGAGTTTCTATTCTCAGGAGAGGTAGGTTGCATGTCCGGGAATGCCGCATCGCCTCCTCACTCTTAGCCCTGAAATCTAGGCCACACAGATTTACGCTTCCGCAGACCTGATCCATTGGCAAAGCACCAGTCGCAGTTGCGTGGTAGCCATTTAATTAGTTTTACTTGGCGAGTCCTTCCGCTCCGAGCTCACTGCGGAAGGTGTCTGATAGATCACCAGAAATACAAAGCAAAAGGACATGTATTAGCCGCTAGGTTACCATTGGTCCCATTGTGGTGAAGCCTACATTCATGCAAGAGGTTGCTCTGATCTCGGGAGCCGTCAAGATTTTTAAACGCTGGGAACTTGAACGGTAGGAACCCAATAAAATAGCACAAAAGCTCCAGCGGTCGGTTTATGATATTGGTAAGAATACAGGACTCCTCTCAGTCGCGCGATTACTTGGCCAGGGATTCGTAGAGGAAGGATTTTCCGAGTTGGAAGGGGGAGTCCGATGGGTGTATAGGTATGGAGCGCGGTATGGAAATCCCCAGATATCTTACAGTAGATCTAGAATGAGTTTACACACGTGAGAGCCACCATTCAAAACCGGTAATCACGGCGGCGCTGGTGGGGGTGGGTGCAAGTAATCGGAATAGATGCTACAGATGCGGCCACACAGAAGACTTTCCAACCTGTGCCAGACGACAGCAAGGGTTTCCGATCAGGAGCATTGTGATCAAACGTGAGGTGGGTCCTGACTTCGTACAATCGCAGATACTGGGACACGTTGGGAGCTGGGCGCTGAGCGCCAAGCATCAATGGCGGGACTGAGGCCGATTGCTATTCGAGTCCCAAATATGCGCATGAAACTGACTTCAAACGCGAAAGCACAGAACAGGATGAGACGATGCCACGCCGGCCACACCGGCAGAAAGCAACAGGAAGAGCGCCAGCTGCCCAGGGTGTTCTGCGTTGATGGGCATCACCGTGGCGCCCCGCTAGCGGCCTGGGATAAACGAAGCCGATAGCCCACGAACTCCACGGTAGACGCGTGGAGACAAGAACAGAACAAGGTGTAAATTCAAGCCCATGATCCCGTCGTCTGCTCGGAGGTGGCAAAGCGCGATTGGTGCCGGTGAGCGTTTATGAAGGTATGATACAAACCAAAGTGCAACGCGCGTGAGCGTGAGGGGAGGTTCTCTCAGTGGTGGAATCTACCAGCTCGAGGCAGCATGGCTGTTCCCCAATATCTGAGGTAAAAGGCTTCTCTCAACCATCTGGAGCTTACCCAGTTGCCTGTGGTTTCAAGGTCGGAATAAAGGCGCGAATTCTCTTCTCAAATTACATCCTTTACAACAGTTTGGTCCCAGTCCTCTTTTCTCGGCTCCCGTGATCTATCGGGATATTGTGGAGGCACGGGGCTTCGTCCCCGTTGAACCACTTCTAATGGGATTTGGCAGTGGACCGGGGACGTGATAGTCCGGGGCCAAGTCGTGGGGTACATGCATGTGGATTGGTGGGGTCGGGTCATGCAGACGGGAAGGTAAGATCCCAACCCAGTCGCTGGCTCTGTAGGCTGTACCGCTGGACTTGTGCTTGTATGATACGAGGGAACGAGTTGAACCACTTACGGGATTGATGGTGATGCGAGTCGAACATCGGATCGCCTCGTGCCTTGACTCTTTTCTCACCACTGCCTATCCCCTCATAACACCATCATGAACTCGGATGAGATGTTCAACTGGCCCGATGGAGACATTATATTGCGTGCTACCCACAGCACCGAATCCCGTGACTTCCAAGTCCATAAACTCTTCCTCTCCTTCGCATCGCCCGTCTTCAAAGACATGTTCAAACTCCCCCAACCCTCGCCAGCGACCTCTACCATCGATATCATCGACATGGCTGATCCACCCCGGGCGTTGGAAGTCATCCTGCACTTCATTTATCCCTCCGGTGATCCACCCGCGATCAACGACTTGACCCTCCTATCGGAGGTTTTGGTCCTCGC